>Ga0210377_10000710_pt1 | contig 31765 bp, 19 predicted proteins | sample PLM4_65_b1redo_FD_155480 | JGI IMG/M metagenome (GOLD analysis project Ga0210377, IMG submission 155480) | Groundwater sediment microbial communities from an aquifer in East River, Colorado, USA - PLM4_65_b1 redo | ecosystem: Environmental > Terrestrial > Soil > Riparian zone | place: USA: East... | reverse complement strand
CAGGGCGGCGTGTCCCGGCGGGTCTCGTCCAGCATTCGGCGCACCTCGGCCAGCTCCTCGGTCTTGAATCCCGACCCCGCCCGCCCCACGTACACCAGCTCGTCCCCGTCGTAGGCCGCGAGGTGCAACGCTCCGAACGCGTCACGCGAGCCCTTGGGCGCGGTGTAGCCCACCACCACGAAGTCGTCGGTGCGGTCGGCCCGCACCTTGATCCAGTGCGACGACCGGCCGCCCTGGTACGCCGCGTCCGCCTTCTTGGCCACCATCCCCTCGAGGCCGAGCTTCACGGCGTGGTCGTAGAAGGCCTCCCCCTGCTCCTCGACGTGATCGGCGAACTTGAGCGGCCCCACGTCCGGCACCAGCTGGCGGGCCAGCGCCTTGCGCTCCACCAGCGGCAGCTTCCGCAGGTCGTAGTCCTGGAATCCCAGCAGATCGAACACGTAGAACGCGGCGGGCAGCTCGACGGCGGCCCGGCGCACGTCGGCCGGGCGCGACAGCCGGGCCCGCTTCTGCAGCCGCTGAAAGCTGGGGAGACCCGATTGGTCGTGCACCACCGCCTCGCCGTCGAACAGGACGCCGTCGTAGGGGAGGGCGCGCAGGGCCCGCTCCAGCTCGGGGAAGCCGGCGGTGAGGTCGTTCCCGTTCCGTGAGATCAGGCGGGCCTCCGGCCCGCCGGCCGCCAGCATCCGGTATCCGTCATACTTGATCTCGAAGACCCAGCCCGGCTTGGAGAAGGCCTGCTCCCGGGTCTCCGCCAGCATGAGCTCCACGTCCTCGGGACGGAGGCGGGCCCGGCGCGCGTTCAGCGCCTCGAGTCGCTGGCGGACCGCCCCGGCCCGATCCTGCCCGGCGCCCAGCTCCTGGACCGTGAGTCCCGACAGCACCGAGGTGTCCGGGAAGACGTCCTCGCTCCCGGTGCGGACGAACTGGTCGCGCTCCTTGATGAGGAGCCATTCCTTCTGGCCCTTCTTGATCTTCACCAGGGTCCAGCGGCCCCGGAGCTTGTAGCCCCGGAGCTCGAACAGGAGCTTGCCCCGCTTCAGGCCTTCGACCGGGTCTTCCAGCGGGATCCACTCACCCCGATCCCAGACGATCACCGCCCCGGCCCCGTAGTTGCCCTCGGGGATGAGGCCCTCGAAGTCCCCGTACTCCAGCGGGTGGTCTTCGACGTGGACCGCCAGGCGCTTCTCGGCGGGATCAGCCGACGGTCCCTTGGGTACTGCCCAGGAGCGGAGCACGCCTTCCATCTGGAGGCGCAGATCCCAGTGCAGCCGGGTGGCCGCGTGCTTGTGCACCACGAACAGCCGCCCCTCGCCCGGGCCCACGGCCCCGACGGGTTCCGGCGTCACACCGGGCGAACGCTTTGCCCGGTATGTACTTAGGAGATCGCTATTCGGGTCGCCCGTTGCGTCCATGAACCGGAAATCCTATAGTTGCCACCCCTAACCCAGCCAGCCTATGCCCGCGCGCCCTATCAGTTCCGCCACGCTCTCGTTCGGACTCGTGTCCGTCCCGATTCAGCTCTATTCGTCGTCCGAAGCCAAGGCGTCGATCTCGTTCAACTGGCTGCACAAGGAGTGCGGCTCCCGGCTCAAGCAGCAGTACGTCTGCAAACAGGACGGGAAGGTGGTCGAGAACGAGGACCGCGTGAAGGGCTACGAGTTCGCCAAGGGCCAGTTCGTGACGTTCAGCAAGGAAGAGCTCAAAGCCCTGGAGCAGGAGCGCTCCGAGTCCATCGAGGTCACCGAGTTCGTGCCCGCGGACCAGGTGGACCGCGTCTGGCTCGACAAAGTCTACTATCTCGGGCCGGACAAGGGAGGCGCCCGCGCCTACCGGCTGCTGAGCAAGGCCCTGGAAGAGACCGGCCTGTCGGCCCTGGGCCGGTACTCGGCGCGGGGTAAGCAGTACCTGGTGCTCATCCGACCCAAGGACGGCGGCCTCGTGATGGAGCAGCTCTACTACGCGGACGAGGTCCGCGCCTTCGCCGAAGTGCCACAGGGGGAAGGCGAGGTGAAGGCCGAGGAGCTGAAGCTGGCCACGCAGTTCATCAAGCAGTTGGCCGCGGAGCGGTTCGAGCCGAAGAAGTACGAGGACGAGGTGCGCAAGCGCACCCTGGCCCAGATCGAGCAGAAGGTAGAGGGCAAGGAGATCACCGCCGTGCCCGAGGAAGAGCCCAAGACGCAGATCATCGACCTCATGGAAGCGCTCAAGAAGAGCCTGGCGCAGGGTGAGGGATCGGCCGAGGGCTCACGAAAGAAGCTCGCGCAGGCCGCCGAGGAGCGGAAAGGAAGCGCGCCCAAGCGCAAGGCCGCCGGAGGTCGCGGCTAGCGGGCGGTATGCAGGGTTACCGCACGGTTGACATCGCCAGGTTGCTGCAGATGCCGCCGCAAAGAGTCCGGGCACTCGCGCGCTCGGGCTTTTTGCGTGTCGGGCGCGGGCCCCGGGGTGAGTACCAGTTCTCGTTCCAGGACCTGGTGCTGCTCCGGACGGCCAAGGCGCTGGCCGATGCCCAGGTGCCGGCCCCGCGCATCCATCGCGCGCTGCGGTCGCTCAAGCGACAGCTTCCGGCCGACCGGCCGCTCTCCCAGCTGCGGATCGCGGCGGTGGGCGATCGCATCGTGGTTCGCGACGGGAGCAGTAGCTGGCACCCGGAATCCGGGCAGTTGACCCTGGATTTCTCCGTGGCGGACCTTGCCGCCCAGGTGGCGCCGCTCGCCCGCCGCCGGATCCAGGCCGGCCAGGAGCGGGCCGAGCCCATGAGCGCGGAGGACTGGTTCGAGCTGGGGCTCGAGCTGGAGGACGCGGCGCCCGCGGAAGCGATCGCCGGATACCGCCGCTGCCTGGCGCTGGACTCGGACCATGCCGAAGCGATGGTGAACCTGGGCCGGCTGGTGCAGACCCAGGGCCGGCGGCACGAGGCGGAGAAGCTCTACCGCCGGGCCCAGGCGGTCCGCCCCGACCTCCCCATCGCCGCCTTCAACCTGGGGACGGTGCTCGACGAGCTGCGCCGGCCGCGCGAAGCCATCGAGGCCTACCAGCGGGCCCTCGACGGCGATCCGGACCTGGCCGATGCCCACTACAACCTGTCGCTCCTCCACGAACAAGGCGGCAACCGGATCGAGGCCTTCCGTCACCTGCGTCGCTATCGCGAGCTGACCGGACGGCGGAAGCGGTAGGCCCCTCCACCCGGAACTCGATCTCCCGGGTCCGGTACTCTATCTATCCACCATGCGGTTCGGCGCCTGGGCTCCCGTCCTCACCCTGCTCGCCACGGGCGCCGGCTCGCCGGCCGCACCGCCCGAGCGCGCTCCGGTCCGCGATTTCCCCGACGGGTACCCGGACGGCCGCGCCTTCTACTTCACCCGCGCCGTGTACAGCGACGCCCGCGAGTGGCGCCGGGGCAGCTGGAGCACCGACTACCCCGAGGCGGACGTCCACTTCGTGATGGGCCTCGAGCGCCTCACCGGCGTCGACGCGTTCGAGCACGAGCATCCGTTGCCGCTGGACGATCCCGACCTCCGGCGCTTCCCGTTTCTCTACGCGGTGGAGGTCGGCGCCATGGCGCTCACGCCGGCCGAGGTGGCCGGCCTCCGGGGCTACCTGCTGGCGGGCGGATTCCTCTTCGTGGATGACTTCTGGGGGAGCTACGAGTGGGCCAACTTCGAGGCGCAGATGCGGCTGGTCCTGCCGGAGCATCCCATCACCGAGCTGGCGATGGATCATCCCCTGTTGCGGACGTTCTATACCATCGATGAAGTTCTCCAGGTGCCGAACGTGTGGCAGGGGATCCGGGGCGGCCCGACCTGGGAGCGCGACGGGTACGTGCCGCACCTGCGCGGGATCTTCGACGAGCGGGGCCGCCTGATGGTGCTGATCAACTGGAACAGCGACGCCGGTGACGCCTGGGAGCACGCCGACAATCCCTACTATCCCCTGCACTTCGGCAACTACGCCTACCGGCTCGGCGTGAACGCCGTGCTCTACGGGATGAGCCGCTGATGGGCGAGCGGCTGTTCGAGCTGTTGTTCAAGTACCGTCCCGTCGCGTTCGAGCGCGGCGAGCTGGTCCTCACCCCGCCCTGGCCGCTCGCGGCGGTGCTGGCCCTGGGCGGGCTGGTGCTCGCGGCGAGCCTGGCCGCCTACCTGCGGCCGCGCCAGCCCCTCGGCCGCCGGGAGCGACTGGGGCTCGCGGCCCTTCGGGCGGGCACCATCGGCGTGCTGGTGTTCTGCCTGGCGGGGCCCGCGCTCCGCGTGGCGACCGTGGTGCCGCAGCAGAACTTCCTGGGGATCCTGCTGGACGATTCCCGCAGCATGCGGATCGCCGACCAGGACGGACGCTCGCGCGGGGCCGTCGCCGCGGAGGCGTTCGCGCCCGAGGGTCCCCTGCTGCAGGCGCTGGGCAAGCGGTTCAAGCTGCGGCTGTTCCGGTTCTCGGAGACCCTCGGCCGGCTGGACAGCGCTGGGGCGCTGGGGTGGGCCGGCCGCCGCACCGACCTCGCGGGCGCCCTCGCCGCCGCGCAGCGCGAGCTGGCGGCCGTGCCGCTGGCGGGCCTGGTGGTGGTGACCGACGGGGCCGACAACGCCCGCGGCTCCCTGGCCGAACCGCTCCTGAGCCTCGCCGCCGAACGGGTACCGGTGCACGTGGTGGCGGTGGGCGGACCGGTGCTCTCGCCGGACGTAGAGCTGGGCCGGGCGTCGGCCCCGCGGGCCGTCGTGCGGGGCACCAGTGTGGCCGTCGAGCTGTCGCTCAAGGCCGCGGGCCTCGGGGGCCGGGAGGTGCCGCTCACGGTGGAGGACGGGGAGCGGCTCCTGGCCACCACCACCGTCCGGCTGCCGCGGGACGGCGAGCCCACCACGGTGCGGGCCCATTTCGTGGCCGACGAGGCCGGCCCGCGCCGCCTCCGGTTCAGCATCCCCACCCAGCCAGGCGAGCTCACGCCCGAGAACAACGCCGTCGAGGCCGTGTTGCTGGTCGAGCGCCGGCGCGAGCGGATCCTGTACTTTGAAGGGGAGCCCCGGTTCGAGGTGAAGTTCCTGCGCCGGGCGATCACCGGGGACGAGAACCTACACGTGGTGGTGCTCCAGCGCACCGCTGAGGACAAGTTCCTGCGGCTGGACGTGGAGGACTCCACGGAGTTGGCCGCCGGCTTCCCCCGCACCCGAGCCGAGCTGTTTCGCTACCGCGGGATCGTCCTGGGAAGCGTCGAGGCCAGCTTCTTCACCCACGATCAGCACCAGATGCTGGCCGACTTCGTGAGCGTGCGGGGGGGCGGTCTGCTGGCCCTGGGCGGCCGGCTCGCGTTCGGTGAAGGCGGCTGGGCCGAGACGCCGCTGGCCGACGCGCTGCCCATCGTGCTGGAGCCCCCCCCCGCCGGAGACACGACGCCCTTCTTCACCCAGGTCCCGGTCGAGCTCACCCCCGCGGGCCGGGACCACCCGGTGACCCAGCTCCGGGCCGACCCCGCGGCCTCGGCCGCGCGCTGGGATTCGCTGCCGCCGCTCTCACTCATCAACCCGGTGCGCGACGCCAAGCCCGGCGCCACCGTCCTGCTCACCGGCCGCGGCGCCGGCGGGTCCTACGTGGTGCTCGCCACCCAGCGCTACGGCCGGGGGCGCGCGGTCGCGTTTCCCGTGCAGGACTCCTGGATCTGGCAGATGCACGCCGACATCCCCCTGGAGGACCAGGCCCACGAGGCCCTGTGGCGGCAGCTCCTCCGCTTTCTGGTGAGCGAGGTGCCGGAGCCGGTGGCGGCCCAGGTCTCCGCCGACCGCATCGAGCCGGGCCGGCCGGTCACGATCTCGGCCGAAGTCTCGGACTCGGGATACATGCGGCTGAACGGCGCCGACGTGCGGGCCACCGTGGTGGATCCCGCGGGCGGCGAGCGCCAGGTCCCGCTCCGCTGGACCGTGCGGCGGGACGGCGAGTATGAGGGCACCTTCGTGCCCACCGCCGCCGGCCTGCACGAAATCCGGATCGAGGCCCGCCAGGGCGATGCCCTCCTGGGCACGGCGAGCGCGTACGTCGAGGCGGGCGACGTGGGGGCGGAGTTCTTCGACGCGGGCGTGCAGGAAGCCACGCTCCACCGCGTCGCGGACGAGACCGGCGGCCGCTACTACACGCCCGCCACGATCCGCACGCTTCCCGAAGACGTGAGCTTCACCGAAAGTGGCGCCACCGTGGTGGAGCATCGGGACCTGTGGGACATGCCCATCCTCCTGGTCCTGCTCCTCGGGTTCCTGTCGGTCGAATGGGCCTGGCGTCGCCGGCGCGGGCTCGCATGAAGGCGCTGGGGCTCGCGGCGGCCCTGACGGCGGCCGCCCCGCTGGCGGCGCAGACCCAAGTACTGGTGGTGAGCGGTCTGGGCGGCGAGCCGCGCTATCAGGAATCGTTCACGGCCACGGCCCTGGCGGTGGCGCGCGCCGCGCGCGAACGGCTGGGCGTGAACCCGGACGACGTCGTGGTGCTGGCGGAAGACTCGACCCGGGCGCCGGGGATCGCGGGCCGGTCCACGCGGGACGAAATCGCCGCGCGGCTCGAGGCGCTGGCCCGGCGCGCCGCTCCCGATGGACTCCTGCTCGTCGTGCTCGTGGGACACGGCTCGGCCACGGGCGGGGAACCCCGGCTCAATCTGCCCGGGCCCGATCTCACCGCCGCCGGCCTGGCCAGCTTGCTGGACCGGTTCCCCACGCAGCCCATCGTCGTGGTCAACGCCGCCAGTGCCAGCGGCGACTGGATCCCGGCCCTTTCGGGCCCACGGCGCGCCATCATCACCGCCACCCGCTCTGGTGTAGAGCGGGACGAAACGCATTTCGGCCGCCACTTCGCGGACGGGCTCACCTCGGACGACGCCGATCGCGACAAGGACGGGCGGCTCTCGGTGTTCGAGGCGTTCGAGTACGCCCGGCGCGAGGTGGCGCGGGTCTACGAGCGGGACCAGCGGCTCCAGACCGAGCACGCGCTGCTGGAGGCCGACGGCGACCGGGTGGGGGCGCGGGCTCCCGACCCGATGACCGGGGACGGGGCGGCGGCGGCTTCCATCTTCCTGGACGGCGGCCGGGTGTCAACGCCCGCGGGGACGGCGCCCACCGGTCTCGCCGCCGTTCGGGACTCGCTCCAGCGCGAGGTCATCCGCCTGCGCGGCAGGAAGGACACGATGGCCCCCGACGAGTACGACCGGCGCCTGGAGGCGCTCCTCGTGGAGCTGGCGCAGCTGAACCGGGCGCTGCGAGGCACGGAGCGGTGAGGGCGGCGCTCCTCCTCCTGCTCGGGAGCGCGCCCCTCCCGGCCCAGGCGCCCGACCCGGCCGCCGCGCGACAGGTGGCGGCGCTCCGGGAATCGGGCCGCTACGCCGAGGCCACCGGCGCCGCCCGGAGCGCCGATCTCGCGCCCGCGCTGGCCGCCCTGCTCCGCGACACCGGGCACCGCGAGGCCGCCGACACGGTGCTCCGCCGGGCGCTCGGCCAGCGCCGCTCGGACAGCCTGCTGGTGCGACTGGAGTTCGCGCTGTCGCGGCAGGCCCGCGGCGAGCTGGATGAGGCCCGCCGTGAGTTCGACCGGTTCATCGACGTCTACAACGGCGCCCGCGGCCTGAACGCCGACCAACTCACCGCCGTCGGCATCGCGGTGCAGCACCTGAGCGCCGGCGACCCTCAGCTCGCCCGCGACGCCCTGCGCGCCTACGACGAAGCCATCGCCGCGGCGCCCGACGCCGTCGAGGCCCGGCTCCGCGTGGGCGCGCTCTTCCTGGAGCGCTACAACGGCACGGACGCGCGGGCCAGCTTCGAGGCCGTGTTGGCGCGAGACTCCACCCAGCCGCGGGCGCTGCTGGGCCTCGCGCGGACGGCGCAGTTCGAGGGCTCGCGGGCGGCGCTGGACCTGGTGCGGCGAAGCCTCGAGCGGAATCCCCACCTGGTGGAAGCCCGTGTCTTCCACGCCGAGCTGCTGGCCGAGCTGGAGGACCACGACGCGGCCGGGGCCGAAATCGGCCGCGCGCTGGAGGTGAACCCGCAGTCCCTAACGGCCTTGAGCGCGCGAGCGGCCCTCGCCTGGACCACGGGCGATACGGCGGGCTTCGGCCGGGCGCGGCGCGCGGTGCTGGCCCTGAACCCGCGCTACGCCCCGCTGTACGGCACCCTGTCCGAGGCCGCCGCGCGCCAACGCCGGTACGCCGACGCGGCGGAGTTCGCCCGCCGGGCCATCGGGCTCGACCCGGCCTACTGGCGCGGCCTGGCCCAGTTGGGCATCAACGAGCTCAGGGCCGGTCGGGTGGACAGCGCTCGGGTCCACCTCGAGGCCGCCTTCGCGGGCGATCCGTTCGACGTGTGGACCAAGAACACGCTGGATCTGCTGGACGTGATGGACAAATACGCGGAGCGGCGCTCCCCCCGGTTCCGCTTCGTGGCCGACGCGTCCGAGGCCGACGTGCTCGCGCCCTATCTCGCCACGCTGGCCGAGGAGGCGTACGATTCGCTGGCCCGGAAGTACGGGTTTCGCCCGGCGACGCCGGTGCGGGTCGAGGTCTTCAAGCGCCACGCCGACTTCTCGGTCCGCACGGTCGGGCTCGTGGGTCTGGGCGCCCTGGGCGTGAGCTTCGGGCCGGTGGTGGCGATGGACTCGCCCTCCGCCCGGGACCGGGGCGATTTCAACTGGGGCTCCACCCTGTGGCACGAGTTGGCCCACACGTTCCACCTGGGGCTCAGTCACCACCGGGTCCCGCGCTGGCTCACCGAGGGTCTGGCGGTCTACGAGGAGCGCCAGGCCCGCCCGGGCTGGGGCGACGACCTGACCCCCGCCTTCCTGGCCGCGCACCGGGCAGGGCGGCTGGTACCGGTGAGCCGGCTCAACGACGGGTTCATCCGGCCGGCGTACCCGGAACAGATCGCCTTCTCGTACTATCAGGCATCGCTGGTGTGCGAGCTGATCGCCGCCGACCGCGGGTTCGAGACCCTGGTGGCCATGCTCCGGGCCTTTGGAGCGGGCCAGGACACCCCCGAGGTGTTTCGCTCGGTGGTGGGCGAGCCGGTCGAGCGGTTCGACGCACGCTTCACCGCGTGGCTCGAGCGCCGCTTCGCCGGCCAGCTCGCGGCGGTGGGGGCGGCCCGCGGGGACTCGAGTCTGCCGGCCACGCGGGTCACGGTGGCGGAGCGGGCCCGCCGGAACCCGTCGGATTTCGCGGCCCAGCTCGCCATGGGGCAGCAGCTCGTCCGGGACCGCCGGCCGGCGGACGCGGTCGCGTACCTCGAGCGCGCCCGGTCGCTCTTCCCCGAGTATGCCGAGGACGACGGGCCGTACCGGCTGCTGGCCGCCATCGCGCGCGAGCGGGGCGACCTCCGGCGGGCGGAGGCCGAGCTGGCGGCGATGACCGCGGTCAACGAGCGGGCCTACGGCGCCCTGCTCGATCTCGCCGACCTCCGCGTTTCACTGGGCGACACCGCCGGCGCCGCCGACGCCCTCGACGCGGCGGCGTTCGTGGACCCGACCGAGATCGCCCTGCACCAGCGCCTGGCCGAGCTGGCGGAGCGGCTGGGCCGGCAGCCGCTGGTGGTGCGCGAGCGCCGGGCCATCGTGGCGCTCGACCCGCCCGACCCCGCCGACGCATACTACCGGCTGGCCCGGGCGGAGCTCGCGGCCGGCGACCGCGAGGCGGCCCGCCGGAGCGTGCTCCGGTCGCTGGAGCTCGCCCCCACGTTCGACGCGGCCTTGGAGCTGTTGTTGGAACTTCGGGGAGAACGGCGGGAATGAGAGAAGCCATGAGAGCCGCCCTGGCCTTGCTCGCCCTCGTGACGCTGCTGACGCCTGCCGAGGCACAGCGGCGGCGCCGGGGTGTGCTGCCCGACAAGGAGCCCGACTTCAAGGAATTCAACGTGCCCTACCGCGGGCTCGTAGCCTTTGTACGCCTGCGCTACACCCCGGACGAGATCGGCTGGGGCAACGGGAGCGTATCCTTCGGCGGGGTGGATTACAGCTGGAACCACGACTACGACCGCGCCGACAAGCACCTCATGACGCTGCTCAAGGAGCTGACGGCCATCGGCGTGGAAACGGCCGGCAGCAACATCCTCTCGGCCCGGGATCCCGAGCTGTTCCAGTATCCCGTGGCCTACATGGCCGAGCCGGGCCACTGGACCCTGGACGACGAAGAGGCCGCGACCCTGCGGGCGTATCTCCAGAAGGGCGGGTTCATCATCTTCGACGACTTCGCCGGCTACAACGCGTACTCGGTGTTCGAGGGGGCACTGAAGAAGGTGCTCCCCGACGCCCGGTTGCTGCAGCTCGACGCGTCGCACCCCATCTTTCACTCGTTCTTCGAGATCGACACGCTGGACTTCCGCCATCCCTACTACGACGTGGAATCGTATTTTTTCGGCGTGTTCGAGGACAACGACCCCACCAAGCGACTGCTGCTGATCGCCAACGCGAACAACGACATCGGCGAATCGTGGGAATGGTCGAACACCGGCTTCATCCCGATCGACCTCTCCAACCGGGCCTTCAAGCTCGGCGTCAATTACTTCGTCTACGCCCTCACCCACTGACCCCATGGCGATGATCGCTCCGAAGACCGATCCCTCCCCGTCGTTGGCTTCCGGCGACGACGTGGCCCTGGCCGACCGGCTCACCGAGGGCCGAACGCGCATCCTGGCCGAGCTCCACAAGCTGATCGTGGGGCAGGACGACGTGATCGAGCAGGTGCTCCTGTCGCTCTTCGTGGGCGGGAACAGCCTGATCATCGGCGTGCCCGGGCTGGCCAAGACGCTGCTCATCCGGACCATCGCCGACGCGCTCGACCTCAAGTACTCGCGCATCCAGTTCACGCCCGACCTGATGCCGTCCGACATCACCGGCACCGACCTGGTGCAGGAGGACGCCGCGACCGGCCAGCGGCGGCTGGTGTTCATGCCGGGGCCCATCTTCGCCAACATCGTCCTGGCCGACGAGATCAACCGCACCCCGCCCAAGACCCAGGCCGCGCTGCTCGAGGCCATGCAGGAGCACCGGGTCACGGTCCAGGGCCGCACCTACACGCTGGACGAGCCGTTCTTCGTGTTCGCCACGCAGAACCCGATCGAGCTGGAGGGGACGTACCCGCTGCCCGAGGCCCAGCTCGACCGCTTCATGTTCAACATCGTGATCGACTACTCGAGCGAAGCCGACGAGCTGGAGATCGTGCGGAGCACCACGCGGCTCCCGGGAGAGGCCTTGAAGCCCGTGGTGACCGGCGGGGACATCGTGGCGTTCCAGCAGCTGGTGCGGCGGGTCCCCGTGCCCGAGCCGGTGCTGCGTTACGCGGTCACCCTGGTCCGCACCACCCGGCCCGGCGAGAACGGCGCCCCGGCCTATGTGAAGGAGTGGGTGTCCTATGGCGCGAGCGTGCGGGCCGCGCAGTACCTCATCCTGGGCGCCAAGGCGCGGGCCCTGCTCCAGGGGCGCTACCACGTGAAGTTCGACGACGTCCGGGCCCTGGCGCACCCGGTCCTGCGCCATCGCATCCTCAAGAACTTCCACGCCGAATCCGAGCGCGTCACCACGGATCAGCTGGTGGATCGCCTGCTCGAGTCCGTGCCCGTGCCGTCGTCCGGCATGTGACCGGCACCCGGTTCCTCGATCCCCGGATTCTGGCGCGCATCAACAACCTGGAGTTGATCGCCCGCACCGTGGTGGACGGCTTCATCAGCGGGCTGCATCACGCGCCGTACCTGGGGCTCTCCACCGATTTCGCCGAGCACCGGCCCTACCTGCCCGGCGACGACATCCGCCGCATCGACTGGCGGGTGTGGGGCCGGACCGACCGGCTGTACGTGAAGGAGTTCGAGGCGGACACCAACGCCAACCTGATCGTGCTGCTGGACGTGTCCCGTTCGATGGACTACGGGAGCGCCGGACTCACCAAGCTCGATTATGCCCGGTACCTGGCCGCCAGCCTGCTGTACCTCTCCCGGCGCCAGCGCGACCGCGTCGGGCTCGTCACCTTCGACGCGGGGCTGGTGGACTACGTGCCGCCCTCCGCCAAGCACCTGGAACTGACGCTCCATACCCTGGACCGGGCGCGGCCAGGGAGCCGGGGGAGCCTGGCCGGACCGCTGGAAAAGATCGCGCAGACCGTGCGGCGGCGCAGCATCCTGGTCCTGCTGTCGGACCTGTACGAGGACCCCGACCAGATCATTCGCGCGCTGGGGGCGTTGCGGGACCGGGGTCACGACCTCCTGGTATTCCACGTGCTCGACCCGCACGAGCGGGACTTTCCGTTCGACCAGGCCGCGTCGTTCGAGGACCTGGAGACCGGCGAGCGCGCGCCGGTGGTGCCGGCCAAGATGCGGGACGAATACCGGGCGCTGGTCCGTCACCACTGCGAAACCCTGCTCAGGCGGCTGGGGCAGCACCGGGTGGACTACTATCTGGCGGACACCAGCCGCTCGCTCGACTTCTCCCTGCTGGAATACCTCACCCGCCGCGAGTGGCTCAAGCGGGTGCGCTAAGTGTCGTTCCTCACCCCGCTCTTCCTCGCGGCCCTCGCGGCCCTCGCGATCCCCGTGGTGCTCCACTTGGCGCATCGGGAGCGCCGCGAACCGATCCGCTTTCCCTCGCTCGCGTTCGTGCGCCGCATCCCGTTCCGGACCGCGGAGCGGCGGCGGATTCGCGATCTCGTCCTCCTCCTGCTCCGCGTGGCGGCGGTGGCCCTGCTCGTCACCGCCTTCGCCCGGCCCTTTTTCGCGCGCTCGGGCGGGGCGGGCGCGCTCGGTACGGCGCGCGAGGTCGTGGTACTGCTCGACCGCTCCGCCTCCATGAGCTACGGCGACCGCTGGAGCCGCGCCGTGGGCGCGGCGCGCGCGGCGCTCCGGATCCTGGCACCGGAAGACCGCGCCACGCTGGTCCTGTTCGACCAGGCGCCCGAGGTGGCCGTACCCGCCACCGGCGACCGGACCCGGCTCGAGGGCGCGCTGGCGGCGGCCCGGCCCGGCGGCGCCGTCACCCGCCTGGCGCCCGCCGTCCAACTCGCCGCCGACCTGCTCGAGCAATCCACGTTGCCGGCCCGGAGCGTGGTGCTGATCACCGACTTCCAGCGCACCGCCTGGGACGGGGCGGCCGAGATGCGGCTGCCCCCCGGGACCACGCTCGAGCCGGTGCCGGTGGGCGACGACACCCCGCGGAACGTGGCGGTAACCGACGTCGCGCTGGCCCGCGCTCCGGCGGACGGCGGCCGCGTCACCGTCACCGCGCAGGTGGCGAACCTCGGCCCGGCCGAGGTGTCGGTGCGGGTGCGGTTGGGCACCAACGAGCAAACGTTGCAGGAAACCGTGGCCCGCGTCCCGGCCGGGGACGCGGCGCCGGTGCGGTTTTCGCCCATCGCCCTGCCGCCCGTGGCCACGCCGGCCTGGGTCGCGATCGAGGGCGACGGACTGGCCGCCGATGACCGCCGCCCCTTCGTGCTGCGTCCCATCCCCACCATTCCCGTGCTGCTGGTCGAGCCGCGGGGCGCTCCAGCCCGCGAGACCCTCTACCTCCGCCGCGCCCTGGAGCTCGGGCGCGATCCGGTGTTCGGCGTGACCGTCAGGAGCGGCGGATTCACGGCGACCGACCTCTCGGGCCAGGCCGTGGTGATCCTGAGCGACGCCCCGTTTCCGGCGGGCGAGGCGGGCCGCGCCCTGGCGGCATTCGTCGAGGCGGGCGGCGGGCTCTTCCGCGCCATCGGCCCGCGGGCCGGCGGCACGCCGAGCGCCTGGAGCGCGTCCCTGGGCTCCGCGGCCGGCGCCCCGGCCGACCGCCTGAGCGAGCGCGGCGGCACGGTCGGCGTGGCCGACTACGGCCACCCGCTCTTCGCCCCGTTCCGCGGGTCTCGGGGCGGCGACTTCTCGGCCGTGCGGGTGTTCCGGTACCGGCGGCTCGAGCTGCCGGACTCGGCCCGGGTGCTGGCGTGGATGGACGACGGCGGGCCCGTCCTGGGCGAGGTCCGCCATGGCGGCGGCCGGGCCCTGCTGTGGGGATCGGACCTGGGGAACGTGTGGAACGACCTGCCGCTCCGGAGCGTGTTCCTCCCCACCCTGCACGAGGCCGTCCGCTACCTGGCGCGCCACCACGAGCCGCCCGCCTCGTACCCCGTCGGGCACGCGCTCGAGTTGCCCGACCTCGAAGTGCCGGAGGACGGCGAGCTGGTGCTGGAAGCCCCGGACGGCGAGCGGACCGCGCTCGACGCCGCGGCCCGCCGCGCTCCGGTCATCCTGCGCCAGCCCGGCTTCTATACCCTGCGCCCCCTCCGGGGCGGCGGGGTCGCCGTTCCCATCGCGGTGGCGATCGATCCCACCGAATCGGACCTGGCACTCCTCGACCGGGATGCCTTCCTCGCGGCCGCGGCGGCACCGCCCGGCGGGGGCGCGGTCGCCGGCCCCGCCCAGCCCGGCCGCGAGGAGCGGGAGCGGCGCCAGCGGCTCTGGTGGTATCTGGCGTTCGCGGCATTCCTTGCGCTGGCGTCGGAATCGGTGGTGGCGGCCTTCCAACCCCGGCGCGCCAATGTCTGAATTGGGTCAGGACCGGCGGCCGGGGAACGTCTCAGGACCGTGTAGTGGTATCTTGGGGAAGCTCCCGGCTCCCAGCGTCAGGAGGCCCATCCGCTCATGAGCGCCGATCTCCCTTCGGTCATTCGCGCCGTCCGGCGCCGCTGGCGTTTGCACCTGCTGCTGCGCGGTCTGGCCATCGTGCTGGCGGGTGGGTTCCTCGCGTTCCTTCTTGCGACGTGGGGCGCAGACCGGTTCCGGTTCGCACCCACCCCCCTCGCGGTTTTCCAGGTCCTGGCGTGGGGCGCGGCCGCGTTCCTCGCGTATCGCTTCCTGGTGCGGCCCCTGGCCCGGCGAGTGTCGGACGAGCAGGTGGCGCTCTATCTCGAGGAGCACGAGCCGACGCTGGACGGCGAGGTTCTGAGCGCCGTGGTGGGAGGCGAACCCCAGGACGGCGCGGTGTCGCCCGCGCTGGTCGAGCGGATCATCCGGCGCGCCGTCGAGCGGCTGGACCAGGTCGAGCGGGGGCGCCGGATCGAGCGGGCCGGGCTCCGCCGGTCCGGCGGCATGCTGGCGGGCGCGACCGGGGTCGCCGTGCTCGTGCTGCTGTTCGGCCCGGCGTCGCTGCGCACCGGCCTGCCCCTCCTGGTGTCGCCGCTGGGCGGCGCCGGGTCCACCCCCTATGCCATCGGGGTGGTACCGGGCGATACCACGCTGGCGCGCGGGGCTGACCTGCGCATCGAGGCCACGCTCCGGAACTTCACCGCCGAGGACGTGACGCTGGTCCTGCGGCCGGCGAGCGCCACCACCTGGGAACGGGTCACGATGACGCTGGACGCCGAGACCGGCGCGCACGGCGCGCTGCTGTTCGACCTCCAGGATTCGACCGATTACTTCGTGAGCGCGGGCGGCGTCCGCTCCGCGGTGCACCGGCTGGCCGTGGCCGACCTGCCCTACGTCGACTCCATCGCCCTCGAGTACCACTTCCCCGACTACACCGGACTCGAGCCGGTGCGGCAGGATGAGGGCGGCGACGTGGCGGCCCTGGTGGACACGCGGGTGACCGTAGCGGTCACGCCCACCATGCCGGTGAGCGCGGGCGCGCTCGCGGTGGGCGCCGATACCCTGCCCCTGCGGCTCGACTCGACCGGCCTCACCGGTGAACTGACGGTCCGGGAGAACGGGTCGTACCGCGTGCTGCTGGCCGGTCCCGACGGCCGGCTGGTGCCGGCGTCCCCGGAGTATTTCATCGACGCGCTGGCAGACCAGCCGCCCACGATCCGGATGGACCGGCCGGGCCGGGACGTGACCGTGACGTCGGTGGACGAGCTGTTTCTCGAGGTCGTGGCGCAAGACGATTTCGGGCTCACCAGCGTGGAGCTGGTGATCGCGGTGAACGGCGGGGCCGACAGCGCGGTGTCGCTCTACCGGGGGCGGGGCCGGCTCAAGGACCTCTCGGCCGGACACACGATGTACCTGGAAGAGCGGGGCCTCCAGCCCGGCGACGTGGTCGCGTACTTCGCGCGGGCCCGCGACGCCCGGCGGGGCGGCGAGCCCGCGGCCACGGACATCTACTTCGCGCGCATCCGGCCCTACGACCAGCGGTGGCGGGCGGCCGAGGCCTCGGGGGGCGGCCAGCAGGGCGCGGGCGGTGGGATGTCGCCGGGCGAGCTGTCCCAGCGCCAGCGCGAGATCGTGGCCGCGACCTTCCGGCTGGTGCGGGACAAGGCCCGTTACGCGGACCCCGAGTGGCGCGACAACCTCAGCACGGTCACGCTCATGCAAGGCCGGCTGCGGGAGGAAGTGGAAACGCTGGTGCGGCGGATCGAGAGCCGCGGCGTGGTGGAGCTGGATTCGACCATGGCGGCCGTGGCTGCGGCGCTCCCGCCGGCGGTGGACGCCATGCAGGAGGCCGAAGAGCGGTTGGGGCGCCGGCAGGGAGCGGAAGCCCTGCCTTCCGAGCAGCGGGCCCTGCAATACCTCCAGCGGGCCGAAGCCGCGTTCCGCGACCGGCAGGTGACGCAGGGGCAGCAGCAGGGCGCGGGCGGGGGCGGCGGGGGTGGCGAAGACAACGCCGAGGAGCTGGCCCAGCTCTTCGAGTTGGAGCTGGACCGGCTGCGGAATCAGTACGAAGGCGTCGAGCGGGGCCGTCGGGAGGAAACGGGTCAGGCCGTGGACGAGGCCCTGGAGAAGCTCCGCGAGCTGGCGCGTCGGCAGCAGCAGGAGAACGAGCGGCTGCGGGCGCAGGCCCAGGGGTCGGCCGGAGCCGCGGCCGCCGGGAGCCAGCGCCGTCTGGCGGAGCAGGCGGAGGAGCTGGCCCGCCAGCTCGAGCGCCTATCGCGGGAGCAGAACAACGAGAGCCTGACCGAGTCCGCCCGCCGGGTGCGCGAGGCCGCCGACGCGATGCGGCGGGCCGCCGCGGGCCAGGGCGGCACGGCCCAGGGCAATCAAGCGACCGACCGGCTGAACGAAGCCCGCCGCCAGCTGGAGGGCTCGCGCGGCACCGGCCTGCGGCGCGACCTGGACGATGCGCTCCGCCGGGCCGAACGGTTGGCCGAGCAGCAGGGGGAGGTGCGGCAGGACGTCTCCGGGCTGTCGCAGGCCGGTCAGGCGCGCGAGGAGCGCCTCCGGCGCCTGAACCAGCGCAAGACGCAAATGGCCGACGAGGTCAAACAGCTCGAATCGGAGCTGGACCGGCTGTCGCGCGAGGCGCGGGGCGAACAGCCGGGCGCCGCCGACCGGCTGCGGGAAACGGCGCGGGCCGCGCGCGACACCCGCCTGGGCGACAAGATCAAGTACTCGCAGGAAGTCGCCAAGGAGCGGTCGCAGGAATACGCCGACGCCTTCGAGCAACAGATCGCCGACGACATAGACGCGATGCGCCAGGGGATCGCGGACGCGGCCGGCCAGGTGCGCGAAGGCGGTGGCCCCGAGCGGGAGGTGGAGCGCGCCCTCGACCGGACCCGGGAGATCACCCGCGCCCTCGAATCGCTGGGCGAGCGCGCCCGGGAGTCCGCCGGCGACAGCGGGGCCGGGGCCGGCGGGGGAGGCCGCCAGCTCCGGCGCGAGCTCAGGGAGCGGCTGGGCCAGCTCGGGGAGTTGCGGGACCAGCTCCGGGGGCAGGGACTCGACACCGGGCCCGTCGAGGGCATTCTCGACCGGCTGGGCCGCCTGGACAACCGCGGCACCATCGGGACGCCGCGCGGGCTGGACGAGTTGGAGCAGGTCATCGTGCAGGGGCTCAAGGAGTACGAGTTCACCCTGCGGCGCCAGCTCCTGGGCGGCGACACGCCGCCCGGCGCGCTGACCGCGGGGGAAGACGTACCGCCGGAGTATCGCGCGATGGTCGACGAGTACTACCGGCGGCTGAGCGAGCGCCGGCGATAAGTCCTCGGCGGGCCGGTCGTTGCGGTCCCCACCGGCACGCGCCAAATTGGGCGAATGGCGCGCACCACCGTCTTCGTGAGCTACAGCCACACCGAGCGCGCGTGGCTCGAGCGGCTGCGCGTGCAGCTGAAACCCCTCGAGCGCGAGGGACGGATCGAGCTGTGGGACGACACCCGGATCGCGCCCGGGTCGTCCTGGCGGGACGAGATTCGCCGGGCGCTCGACTCCGCCAAGGTCGCCGTGCTCCTCGTCAGCGCCGACTTCCTGGCGTCGCAGTTCATCGCGGAGAACGAGCTGCCGCCGCTGCTGAAAGCGGCGCGCGAGGCCGGCGCCGTCATCCTGCCCGTGATCGTCAGCCCGTGTCTGTACACCGATACCGAGGGGTTGAAGGAGTTCCAGGCGGTGAACGACCCCCAGAAGCCCCTGGTGAGCCTGAAAAAGGCGGGTCGCGAGCAGGTGTTCCTGACCGTCGCGCGCGCCGTCAAGGAATCGCTCTCGAAGGAAACCGCATCAGGCGCGACGCGCACCCGGCCCACCCCGTGGCCCGGCACGATGCGCCGGCCCGACCCCGCCGGCCTCTCGGTGTGGGGGGCGATCGACGGTCAGACGCTCCGCCGGATCCAGCCCCTGGAAATCATGCGGAGCACGGGTCACAGCATCCTTCAGAAGTGCGCCCTGGACGACGAGCTGTTCGTATTGAAAGGCACCCGGGCGGACCTCTGTGACCTGGAAGCCTTGCGGCAGCTGGTTCCCGAGGGGCCTCGACCCGTCCCCATCGGCACCCGCGGCGTCTCCGAAGTCGACGCCATGGGTACGCCGCGGGCCGTGTGGACCAACGACCAGCACGTGTGGGAGCTGCAACACCACTATGTCGGCCGGTCGCTCGCCGACGTCGTGGCGGAGCGACAGAAACCGTTGACGGGCCCAGCACTCCTCGCCGTCGTCGAAGCGATGGCCAACGTGCTCGAGTTCCTGCACACCAGGGAGCTGATCCACCGGGACATCAATCCGGGCAACGTCCTGGACGTCGGGAGCGCCGGCCTTCGCATCATCGACTGGAGTTTCTGCTGCCGCGCGGCGGGGCCTCAGGCGCAGGTCGCGACGCCCGGGTACACGGCGCCGGAGCAGGCGGCGGGACGGGCCGAGTGCGCCTCCGACTGGTATTCGCTGGGCGCGACGTGTTTCGCGCTGGCGAACGGGTTCACCCCGCACGAGCGCGGCCAGCGGGCCTTCAAGCGCGGCCTGGCCGAGATCCACCTGGGGGCAGGCGAGTTCCGCGGCTGGCCGGAGGAGGAGTTCTTCGGCCTTCTGCTGGACCCGGACCCGAACGCGCGACCGAAGCCGTGGGAGTCCAACCGGAAGCTCTTCGACATCAGGCGGGACTCGCAGCCGGGCCCGCGGACCGGCTGAGACCCGGGCGGTCGGTCAGGGTCAGTTCCGGACCCAGTCGTTGGCCTGCAGGTCCGGCGCCGCCCGCACCGCCGCGCGCAGCGCATCGAGCCCCGCCCGGTCGAACCACCGGCCGCGGAGCGCCACCGCCGCAATCCGATTGGTATTCGAGATGTCCACCAGGGGATCGGCCTCGAGAAGCACGAGGTCGGCCACCCGGCCGACGTCGATGGTCCCGACCGAGTCGGCCAGCCCGAGGTACGCCGCCGGCTCCCGGGTGGCGCTGGCCAGCGCCTCCAGGGGCGTCATGCCGAGCGAGTCCACGAACAGCTCGAGCTCGGTGTGGAGCGAGGCCCCGGGGAAGATGTTGATCACGGCCACGTCCGACCCCGCCATGATGCGCACCCCGGCTTCCCGCATCTCTCGGAGATCGCGCAGCACGCTGGGCCAGGCCGCGCCGAAGGCCGCCTGCCGCTCCGGGGTGGCCTCCAGCACCTGCTCCCCCCAGTCCAGCACCAGGAACCGGGAGACGTAGGACCGGAGCGGGTGCATCGCGCCCGCGGTGTCGTCCACCAGCGCCTGGAGATACGTCTGGGGGAGCCGGACGGACTCGGTGAGCGTAACCAGCGTGGGCACGATGCCGATGCCCCGCTCGGCAAACTGCCGCCAGTAGCTCATCCGCTCGTCGCGGGTGAGCGAGTCGAGCAGGGTGAAGAACGAGTGGTCCACGCCGTCCTGGCCCGCCGCGATGATGTCGGCCGGCGAGCGCACGGTCACGTGCCCGACCAGCGGGATGCCGTGCCGGTTGGCCGCCTCGTTCAGCGCGAAGTAGGTCTCCCGGTCCTGGACCGTCCGGATCTTGAAGTGATCCAGCTCGAGCCCGGCCAGCGAGTCGATCACCCGGCGCGCCTCTTCCGGCGTGCCGATGGGGATCCGCGCCCGTTCAAACGGCTCCACCCGGGATTCGGGCGGATCGGCGCGCATCCGATCGATGTTGCGGCGGGACTCGAGGTAGGGCCCCGCGATCAGCATGCGGGGCCCGATCCGCGTGCCGGCCCGGATCTCCCGCCGCCACCGCAGCACCTCGGCGTGCTCGCTCCCCTGGTCCCGCACGGTGGTGATCCCGTACACGGGGTAAAGCCCCAGGGCCGAGGCCCTGGTCTTGGAGGTATGGGTGTGCATCTCGAAGAGCCCGGGAATCAGGTATTTCCCAGTGCCGTCGATCACGACCGCCCGGCGAGGGACGTCGACCTCGGCGTCCGGACCGAGCGCCCCGATCCGGCCGTCGCGCACCACCACGGCATGGTCGGGCAGCGCGGCCGGTCCGGTCATGGAGATGACCGTGACGTGCCGGATGACCAGGGGCGGCGATTCGCTCCGGGCGCAGGCGAGCGTCGCGGCGACCAGGACAACCGATGGGAGCGTTTTCATGGCGGCGCCCAAGATGGTCGGCCCCGCCGCGCGCCGCCAGACCTAGCGGATTACTTCGAGCGCCGCCGTCGCGACCGCCGTGGTCGGGGCATCGGCCAGGCCGCGGAACCCGGGCTGCTTCCCACCCACCGAAATCGTGAAGCGCCCCGGTTCCGCCGGCCGGCGGCCGGTCGAGTCCGTCCGCGTCAGGACCCGGTCATCGAGGACGAAGGCCACGCGCATTCTCTCGCCGGGCCCGAGCGACAGGCGCCGGAATCCGGCCAAAGTGGTCTTCACCCCCTCACCCCTTCTCCCTTCGGGAGGGGGGGGACGTACGGGCGAGACATAGACCTGGATGACTTCATCCGCCGCCATCGAGCCGACGTTCTCGACCTCCACGGACAGCTCGACCTGTTCTCCGGCGCGCACCTGGGCCGGTACCCGGAGGTCGCGGTACTGGAAGCGCGAGTAGCTCAGGCCGTGTCCGAAGGGGAAGAGTGGAGTCCCGCGGAAGTAGCGGTAGGTCCGGCCCGACATGTCATAGTCGGCGAATGGCGGCAGATCGTCGGCCGACCGGTAGATCGTGATGGGGAGCCGCCCGGCCGGGCTCACGTCGCCGAAGAGCACGTCAGCCAGCGCCTGCCCGGCCGCCTGCCCCGGATACCACGCCTGGAGGATCGCGGGGACGTGGGTGGCGGCCCAGGGGACCGCGAGCGCGCTGCCGCTCAGCAGCACCAGCACGACCGGCCTGCCGGTGGCGGACACGGCCCGCAGCAACCGCTCCTGCGGTTCCGGGAGCCCCAGCGAGATCCGGTCGCCGCCCGCGAACCCTGGAACCTCGACCGGCATCTCCTCGCCCTCGAGCCGCGGCGACAGTCCCAGCAGCAGGACCGCGACGTCGGCGCCGCGGGCGGCGGCGACCGCCTGGTCCAGCAGCGCTCCGGCCGGCGCCGGCGGGGCCCAAACCAGCTCCACCGAGGCGTCGGCCCGGCGGTCGAAGTATTCGACCGTGAGGCGCCGCGGCTCGCCGGCCCGGAGGTCCCGCCAGCCCCATTGCGTCAGCACGACGTGGCGGTCGGAGAACTCGACCACGACCGAATCGTCGAGCCAGAGCCTGGCGCCGCCGATGGCGCGGATTCCCAGGGCGTAGCGGCCGGTGGCCGGCGGTACCAGCGTCCCGGTCCAGCGGACGCTGAAGCTGTCGGCCGGGAGCCCCGGGACCGGCGCCTCCCGCCACCACTGGTGCGCCAGGACCGACTCGGGCCGCTCGGTGAACGCGACGCCGTCGAACGTCTGATTGCCGAAGTACCGCGCCCTGAGGTCCCGGACCGCCGACGCGGGGAGCTGGACCAGGCTCGGGATCCCCGGCGCCAGGTCGGCCCCGCGGGCGTAGCGCACGTCCACGCCGCGCCGGGCGCCCGCCTCCCGGATTCCGGCCAGCGGCGTCACGGGTGCGCCGGGCGTCCCGTTGTAGTTGCCCAGCAGGACCTCGACGTCGTCCGCGTTGGGACCGATCACGGCAATCCGGCGCACCGCGGCGCCGAGCGGCAGGACGCCGCGGTCGTTCTTGAGCAGCACGATGGACCGGACCGCGGCCTCGCGCGCCAGCGCCCGGTGCTCGTCGGAGTCGACGACCGAGGAGGAATCGGTCACGGCCTCGCCGGCCGGCGGATCGAGCAGGCCCAGGCGGAATCGGACGCGCAGCAGCCGGGCAAGCGCGGTGTCGACCGCGGCTTCGGTCACGAGACCTCGCCGGACCGCCTCCACCAGGCTTCGGTACTCGGGGCCGCAGGCGAGATCGGTCCCGGCCTCGAGACTGCGAGCCGCCGCTTCGACCTCGTCCTTCGCGACCTGATGGCGCTCGTGAATGTCGGTGATGGCCCAGCAGTCGGACACGACGTAGCCGGCGAAGCCCCATTCGCCCCGCAGGATGTCCCGGAGGAGCCGCTCGCTGGCGCAGGCCGGGTCGCCGTGCACGCGGTTGTAGGCGCACATGACGGACAGCGCTCCCCCCTCCACCACCGCCGCCTCGAAGGCCGGCAGGTAGGTCTCCCGCAGGTCCCGCTCGGAGACCACGGCGTCGAAGCTGTGGCGATCGGGCTCGGGACCGGAGTGCACGGCGAAGTGCTTGGCGGTGGCGACGGTACGCAGCCGGGTGGAGTCGTCGCCTTGCAGCCCGCGGACGAATTGCACGGCCAGTCGGCCGGTCAGGAACGGATCTTCGCCGTACGTCTCCATGCCTCGGCCCCATCGGGGGTCGCGGAAGATGTTGATGTTGGGCGAGAAGAAGGTGAGCCCCTCGTAGATGCCCCGGGTTCCCTGCCGGACCGACTCATCGTGCTTGGCCCGCGCTTCAAGCGAGATCGCGGTGGCCACGCGAAACATGAGGCTCGTGTCCCAGGTGGCCGCCAGGCCGATGGCCTGCGGAAAGACCGTGGCCCGGCCGGCGCGCGCCACGCCGTGCAGGGCCTCGTTCCACCAGTCGTAGGCGGGGATGCCGAGCCGCGGAATGGCGGGCGCGGCGTTGCCCAGCTGGGCGACCTTTTCTTCGAGCGTCAGGTGGGCGACGAGGTCCGCCGCGCGGGAGTCGATCGAACGGTCGGCGTCCCGCCACAGCGGTGTGGGGCGGCATCCGGGCGCCGCCAGCGCGAGGGTTACGGCGACGATCGATCGTCGGGGCGCGTGCACGCGGCGATCCTCACCGGCGACCGGCTACCCCCTTTTTGCCGGCGTGGCCGGCACCACGGCCGTCGTCGCCGGCTTGGCCCCATCCCGGCCCTCATCGGCGATCTTGCCGAACACGCTGGGCAGCTCGATTCCCGCCTGGCGCGCCAGCTCGTGCACCGCGGGCAGCGAGCCGATCAGGCTCGACAGGAAGTCGGCCGTGGCTCCCGTGCCGCCCCCGCCGCGCCCGCTGTCCCACACCGTGATCTTGTCGATGTGGAGATTCTGGATGGCCTTCACCTGCTCCCGCACCAGCTCGGGTAGCTGCTCGATCAGGAGCAGCGTGGGCGCGATCTGGGGATTGTTGTCACACGCCTCGACCAGCTTCCGGTAACCCTCGGCCTTGGCTTCCAGCACCTTGAGCGTCCCGGCGGCCTGGGCCTCGTACTTGGCCAACATCGCGTCGGCCGCGCCCTTGGCTTCGCGCCGGGCGCGTTCGGCCACCGCCTCGGCGTCGATCTCGACCCGCTTCTTCTCCACTTCCTGCGGCGCCAGCTGCTCTTTGGCCAGCCGGGCCAGCTCGCGCTCACGCTCGGCCTTGAGGATCTCCTGATCCGCGTGGGCGCCGGCGACCTGGGCGCGCTGCTTCGCCACGGCCCGCACCTCGGCGAGCTTGGCGGTCGAGTCGGCGATGGTCGCCTGCGACTCGTTCTCGCCGCCTACCGCCAGCGCCTCGGCCTTGGCGACCTGGATCCGCTGCTCGCGCTCGGCCTCCTTCTTGGCCGCCACCGTCTCGGCCGTCCGCTGGGCGCTCGCGATCTCCGCGTTCCGCCGCGACTCGACCTCGCCCGTCACCGCCGTGGCCTCGAGGGCCGCCACCGCCACGCGCTGCTTCTGCTCCGCCAGCTTCTGCCCCTCGACCGAGGTCGCCTGCTCCCGCGCCACGTTGATGGTCCGCTCGCGGTCCGCGATGGCCGTCCCCGTGGCGCCCTCCCGATCCTGCTGCGCCACCTCCACCCGGGCCCGATTGATCGCCTCCGCCGCCGCCCGCTTCCCGATCGCCTCGATATAGCCGCTCTCGTCCGTGATGTCGCGGATGTTCACGTTGATTAGCGTGAGTCCGATCTTGTTGATCTCGTCGGTCACGTTGGCGTTGATCAGCGACATGAACTTCTCGCGGTCCTTGTTGATCTCCTCGATGGTCAGGGTCGCGAGCACCAGCCGCAGCTGGCCCAGGATGATGTCCTGCGCCTGCTCCTGGATCTTGGCCTCGGGAAGGTAGAGGAGCCGCTCGGCGGCCGAGTTCATCAGCACCGGGTCGGTCGAGATGCCCACCGTGAACGTGGACGGCACGTTCACCCGGATGTTGTTGAGCGACAGGGCCCCGGTGAGCGGGATGTCGATCACCATCGGCTCGAGCGACAGGTACGAGTAGTCCTGGAGCAGCGGCACCACGAACTTGCCGCCGCCGTGCAGGCAGTTGGACGCGCGGTTCGCGCCGATCCGGCCGAAGATCACCAGGATCTGGTTGCTGGGGCAGCGCTTGTACTGCTTCACCACGAACACGATGAAAAAGAAGAACAGCAGGACGACGGCGCCGACGAGGCCGAGCCCGATCAGCGGGTTCGTGACGTCACCGCCGCCCTGGAGCAGCACGAGTCCGGTCAGCATGGTCACCTTCTTCCTTCTTCGTCGAGCGAGGGCCCGGGCGGCAGCGTCGCCGCCGGAAGGCCCTCGACCGTCAGCGTATGATCCTCGTTGACCTCGAGCACGTGCACCCGCGCGCCCGTGGGGATGGCGTCGCCGTCGGTGACGGCGTTGTAGTACTGCTGGCGGTCGCCTACCACGACGCGGACCGAACCGCGCCCCTGCCGGCGGGCGGGCACCGTGACGTACACGGTCCCCTCCTCCTCCAGCGCCCCGCTGATATCCATGGTCCCGCTGCTTTGGAGCCGGCCGAGCAGCCGGAACATCCGGCCCAGCAGCCACATCATGGCCCCGCCGCCCACGACCCCGGCGGGGAGCCCGAGCCAGAACGGCAGGCCGAGGCCCCGCACCACGAAGAGCCCCGTCCAGCCGAATCCCATCATGAACGCGGCGATGGCCTGCACCGACAGCACCTTGAACGCGCTGCTCGAGTCGCCGTGGTCCAGGTCGAACGACGAGTCGGCGGCGTCGTGATGCAACCCGACGTCGCCAGCCACCAGCATCAGGATGACCCGGAACAGAAAGAAGAGCGTTCCGGCGAGCGCCGGAACAGAAAACCACAGCGCGTCAGAACCGAACAGCAGCTCCTGCACGTTGACTCCAGCTCACGGCTCGCCGAGAAGATACGCCCCCGTGCCCTGGATGGAAGGGCGACGACGGGCGACGGGGGGCGAAAGGCGCGCCTCGCCTCTCATCGTCTGTCATCGCCTCTCATCGTCCGGCTTCAACCCCGAAGGAAGCCTCGGCGAGCCCAGCAACTCCCCGAACACCTGCCACCGCGCATCCGCTCCCACCGTCTTCTCCACGTACGCCGCCACCAAATCCCGACCCAGATTGTAGTTGATCACGTAGCTCCGGTACCGCTCGATGAACCGTACCCGCTGCGCCGCCCGTTCCCGGCTCATCAACGCGTAGGTCACCAGCCAGTCGGCCGCCTGGTCCGCCGTGATCGCGCCGTCCAGATAGCGGCGGGCGGCTTCGTTCCCCGCATAGCTCAACCGATCGACCAACGCCTGGATCTGGGAGTACCGGGCCGCGCCCGTGGGATCGAGACCCGCCAGGGGGAACAGCGTGTCCCGCTCGAACGCCATACGCGACGTGTCGGGAAACGCCATCGCGATCCCGTAGTTCGCGGTCCCTTCGGCAATCAGCGATTGCGGGCTGAAGAGCGGGTACACCGTGTACTCCACCCACCCGCGGTCACGCACCAGGTGCTGCTCCAGCAGGGCGTTGTACACGTGGTGGCCGGGGTAGCCCTCGTGGCAGGCCAGATCCACCGCGCGGTCGATGTAGACGGGGAGGTCCACGTTCACCTGGATCAGGCTGGTGAAGGTGCCCTGGTACCAGTTGTAGCCGCTCCACGGCTTGTCGCGCACGTACTCGACCGTGAAGCGCTCGCCCGCGGGCAGCGTCAGGTGCCGGGCCGTCCGGGCGGCGCACTCGTGGATGGCCCGGGTGAACACCGCGTCCAGCCGGTCCGGCGTAATCACGAACCCCGTTCGATAGCGCTCGAACCGCTCCTGCACCGTGCCGGTTCCGGGCAGGGCCGAGTCGATCGCCGCGATCGTCGCGGCGAAGTAGTCTTCCGGGTGGGTGGGAGCCACGGCGTCGTACAGGGCCCGCGACTCCTGGTCGAACGAGAATCGCTGGCCCAGCAGCATCTGCACCCGGGCGCGCACCGCGCGGAGCTGGGTGCGCAGGTACTCGAGACGCAGGATCTCGAGCGTGTCGTCCGGTGCGGGCACGTCGGCCAGCCGGGCGAGCAGGATGTCGGCCCGCCCGTGGAGGGTCCGCAGCGACGCACTGTCGGCGCGGACCGAGTCCCGCCACGCGGCCGGACCGTAGTACGCGTCCACGTAGTCGGGATCGTGCTCGCCGACCGCGAGCACCAGCTTCACGTAGGACTCGGCGATCTCGTTCATGGGGTCCGGAGCCGCGCAGGCGCCGACGGCCAGCGCCGCCAGGAGGATGCCGGGGGAGACGGGTCGAAAGGGCATACGACCAATTTACGGACCGGACCTCCCGGCGACGAGACTTCAAGCCGGCTTCAGCACATCTTTACCGGCGCGGGGTTATAGAGGAACCGCGTCCCTCCCGGAGGTCCCATGCCCATCCGCAAGCTCAAACAGCTGCTCGACGACCGCCACGTGAAGTATGTGACGGTACGCCACTCGCCGGCCTACACGGCGCAGGAAGTGGCCGCGAGCGCGCACATCTCCGGCTACGAGCTCGCCAAGACCGTCATGGTCAAGGTGGACGGCCGGATGGCGATGGCGGTGCTGCCCGCGCCGCTGCACGTGGATCTGCGGCACCTCAAGGAGCTGACCGGCGCCGACCAGGTCATCCTGGCCGGCGAGGCGGAGTTCAAGGCGTTGTTCCCCGAGTGCGAGCCCGGGGCCATGCCGCCGTTCGGCGCCCTGTACGGGATGGAGACCTACGTGGCCGAGCGGTTGGCTGAGGACGAGTACATCGCGTTCAACGCGGGTACCCACACCGAGCTGATCCGGATGCGCTATCGCGACTTCGAGCAGCTGGCGGATCCGAAGGTCATGGCCTTCGCGCGTTAGCGCAAATCCCCTTGCGCGAAGCGCAAGCGGACCACCCCGCTTCGCCGATCCACCTCGGAACCGAGATCGGTGAAGGTCGCGACGCGGCCGTCGGGATCCCGCACCCGCACGGTGGAGTTCCGGTACAGCGGGTAGTAGCCAACGGGCATGCGGGTGGCCCCGGGCGGGACCTCGCACCCGCACGACACCGCGCCCTCCAGGCCGGCGTTCACCAGCACGGTGAGCGGCCGGCCGGTTTCGTTGGTGATGAGGGGCGCGAAATAGGCCCCCTCGGCGGCACCGGCATCCGCCACGGCCCGCGCCCGCCGGCGGCTTACGGTGACCGTTCCGGATAGCTCGACACCCAGCGGCTCGCCCCGCTGGTTGGCCGGCCGGACCAGCGACCACGCGACCGCCGCCCCGCGCCCCCGCGGCAACCCGATTGAGCCCCGCGATCCCGGCGCGATCACCTGCTCGGCACCCGCCACGGTCACCCGGACCGGATAGATCAACCGATTCTCCAACTCGAGACGGGGCCGGCTGAACACCCAGAATCCGGCGGCGGCCATCACCACGAAGGGTGCGGTGATGTAGAACCACCGCCGCTTCCGACCGCCTGGCCGCCCGACCGCCGGACGGCCAGCGGACCGCCGTTCCCCACTCGGCACCAGTTCGGTAGCGCTCTCGGCACTCACCGGAGCGGCGGGCCCGGGGCCGGCCGCGGCTCCTTGGCTCAGCGCGTCGAGCATCATCGCGGCCGACTGGAACCGCTCGGCCGGGCGCTTCTGGAGCGAGCGGGTGATGACGTTCGACAGCCAGCGCGGGATCCGCGCGTCCTGATCGGCCGGCACGGGCGGCGGCTCCGCCAGGTGCTTGCCCACGATCTCCTGCGACGAGTCGCCGTCGAACGGCGGCGCCCCGGTCAGCATCTGGAAAAGCACCGCGCCCATGGCGTAGAGGTCGGACCGCGCGTCCAGGTCCCCCTGCCCCAGCGCCTGCTCCGGACTCATGTAGTGCGGGGTGCCGACCACGAAGCCGGTCTGCGTGAGCCCGCCGTCGGCGTCGAGCCGCTTGGCGATCCCGAAGTCCACCAGCGCCGGCCGCCCGCTCGAGCGGTCGATCATGACGTTGTCGGGCTTGATATCGCGGTGGATCAGCCCCTGCTCGTGGGCGTGCGCCAGGGCCTGGAGGATGGGGACCGCAAGGGCCAGCGCCCGGTCCGCCGGAAGCGGCCCCGAGCGGCGGAGTAGATCGCCCAGCGACTGCCCTTCGATGAAGGGCATGGCGTAGTAGGTCAGCCCTTCGCCCTCGCCCACGAAGTGGATGGGCAGGATGTGCGGATGCTGGAGACGCGCGATCGCCCGGGTCTCCAGCTTGAAGCGCTGGAGCATGCCGGAGGTCCAGGCGATGTCCGGCCGGAGCACCTTCACGGCGAGCCGCCGCTCGAGCTCGCGGTCCCAGACCTCGTAGACCTCGGCGAACCCGCCGCGGCCCAGGAGCCGCCGGACCTCGTATCCGGTGCCGAGGGCGCGGCGCAGGCGTTCGATGGTGTCGGCGGCGGGGGTGGTGGGATCGGTCACGGGACCTAATCTAACCCCAAAAAGTGAGCGCCCGCCCCTTCGGGGTCGGGCGCTCGATCCTCCATGGGGAGGATCCTTGGTCGCCGGTCCGTCCGTGTGCACCCGTCGGCGGCCGGCCATGCACCCCAGCCAGCCCACGGTGTATCGGGGCCCGCGCTAGGCGTTTGTGGCGGACGAGCCGGCTCGAGACGCCGACACGGACACCATGGGTGCATGGGGAGCATACGGCGCCGCGGCTGAGCGTTTCGTGAGGATCGGCTGAATGTTGGGTGAACGTCGAAGCCTCGAGGCTTAAGGCGGTATGGCCGCCAGCCCCATCTCGTCCAGGAACCGATTGCCTCCCGCCTCGCGACCGTTGCGCCGCTCGACGCGGGTGAGCACCAGCCGGTCTTTCGCCCGAGTCATGCCGACGTAGAGCAGCCGGCGCGCTTCCTCGATCTCGTCGGTCCGGTTTTCCGTGGTCTGGTAGTAGCCGGGCAGCTCGTGATCCTCGGCGCCGATCAGGTACACCCGCGAGAACTCGAGACCCTTGGTCGAGTGCAGGGTCAGCAGGTTCACCCGCTGCCGGTCCACCTCCACTCCGTCCGACGACGACAGCGCCACCTGGTCCAGGAGCCGGTCTACCCCTTCGGCCAGGGTGGGCGCCGGGTTGGCGTCCAGCAGCCGGCGGAGCCGGGCGTAGGCCTCGGGATACCGCTCCTCGGCCGAGCGGTCGGCGCGGAGTCGCGCCATCAGCGCGGCGCCGCCCAGGCGCTCGATGACGACTTCGGGCGCGGGCAACGCCGGATCGGCCAGTCGCCGCCACTCCGCCGCGTAGAACTCCAGGCTCTCGCCATACCGCCCCAGCGCGAACGGACGGCTGATCTCGCGGAAGACCTCGGCCTCGTCCGTGGCCGGTCCGTCAGTCAGGGCGAGCCCCAGGCCGACGTAGTCCAGCAGATTCACCAGGGCGGCCTTGCGCGCCCGCGCGAGCTGCAGCCGCGAGAGCTCCCGAAACACGCCGACCAGCGTCTCGGCATCATCCAGCGCGTGGTGGGCCCGGCCGGCGCCGATCCCAAAACGCTCGGCCAGCGTCTGGAGCCGCGCGCCGCTCCGGAACAGCGACCGCGCCAGCAGCAGCGAGTCGTACACCGTCAGCTCGGTCGCGCCGCCCAGCGGCCCGGCCATGCGCCGCAGCACCGGCACGTCAAAGTCGAGCGCGTTGTGCGCCACCAGCAGATCGGCGCCGATGAAGTCGCGCAGCCGGGGCCAGACTTCCTCGAACCCGGGCGCCCGCGCCAGGTCGGCGTCCCCATAGCCATGCACTTCCCGCGCCTTGGCGGACACCGGCACCCGTGGCCGCACCAGCGTGTGAAAGCGGTCGACCACCTGCCCGCCACGAACCCGCGCCGCCCCGATCTCGACGATCTCGCAGGCCTCCACGTCGTTGTCGGTGGTCTCGAGATCGAACGCCACGTAGTCGGAGAACTCGTGCTCCAGCTCCCGGCTGTGCACCAGTTGGAGCGCCTTGAACAGGAGGAGCGGGTCGGCGTCCACCGGCACGTCGCCGGGCCGCGGCTCGTCGCCGGGCTCGGCGTAGGCGGCGAGCGTCACGCTGCCGGCGAGCAGGAGGCCTCGGAGGGCCACCCGGACCGGGCCCGGGGCCGTGACGATGGCCCGACCGCGGGCGTGCAGGATGGCGGTGAGCCGGTCGGCGAGGGCCACGGCGGCCGGATCGTCGGTCGGGTCGGTGAGGTCGTCGTAACGCTCTTCCAGGGCGTTGGTGTAGGGCCCGACCCGCTGGCCCAGCAGGTCCTCCACCAGCGCCGGTACCGACTCGTGCATGCGATACTGTGCCGCGAGGTTCTCGACGTGGTAGAGAAACCGCCACGCCTTGCGGGCGTCCGGGGCGCCCTTGGGCCGGGCGCGGGCGTACCGGCGGGCGCCCTCCAGGAAATCGCCGGCCGCGTCACCCATGGCGAGCCGTACCTGCTCCACCAGATCGGGCGGCAGGACCACCTCGGCGAACCGCTCCACCAGTACCGGGTCTTCCGGGTGCCGCATGAGGCGGAGCGCCGCGACGACGTACCCCACCACCGGGTCGTCCTGGAGCGCGCGCCCCCGCGCCAGCCGGCAGGGAATCCCCGCCCGCAGCAGGGCGCTCTCCAGCCGGTTCCCCACCTCGTGTCGCCGGTACAGGACCGCGTAGTCGCCCCACGCGAGCCCGGCATCGCGCCGGTCGGCTTCGAGATCGGCCAGGAGCCAGCCGGTCTCGACCTCGTCGTCGGGAAAGCGGTAGGCCGCCACTTCATGGGGCGACTCGCGCTCGGCCTCGAGCCGTTTCTCGAACAGCCCCCGCTCGACCTGCATGAGGGCCCGGGCCCGCGCGAAGATCTGGCGCGAGCACCGCCGGTTCTTGTCCAGCACGATCGGGCTGGTGATGCCGAAGTCGTCGGCAAACCGCCGCAGCCCTTTCGGGTCGGCCCCGCGCCACGAGAAGATGGACTGCTCGTCGTCCCCCACGGCGAAGACGTTACGATGGGGCAGCGCCAGCGCCCGGATCAGGGCGTACTGCGCCGGATCCAGGTCCTGGAATTCGTCCACCAGGAGGTAG
>Ga0210377_10000709_pt1 | contig 31786 bp, 33 predicted proteins | sample PLM4_65_b1redo_FD_155480 | JGI IMG/M metagenome (GOLD analysis project Ga0210377, IMG submission 155480) | Groundwater sediment microbial communities from an aquifer in East River, Colorado, USA - PLM4_65_b1 redo | ecosystem: Environmental > Terrestrial > Soil > Riparian zone | place: USA: East... | reverse complement strand
GCCCCCCCGCCACGGCTCCGCAGCAGGAGGAGCGGCAGGAGAACGAAGAGGCTCGCGGCGATGAGCCCCTGCCCGATGGCAGCGATGAGCATGATGTAGCCCCATTCCACGAGCGGCATGCCGCTTCGCCCTCGCAGACGGAGCAGCTCCGGCAGCGCGCGCCATCTGAAGAAATGGAAGAAGTAGGGACGGTCATCGGTGGCCGGTCTGATGAAGAACTTGTAGCGTTCGAAGAGCCGCTCTCGCCTTTCGCCTCCGGCCAGAAGAGTCGACGCCAGATCGAACAGAGCCGGCTCGTCGAGGATGTTGTAGCGGTTCGTCTCCTCTCTTCGGATCCCCGGTGCATAGTCGAGATCGAACGAGCGCTCGTCGCAGAATCGCCGCAGCGCCGCCACCTCGCTCTCGCCGATCTCGCCGCGCTTCACGATCACGGTCGCAGTGTTCCACGTCCGGACGAGCGCGACGCCGCGCGGCGGCCGCACACCGAGCTTCTCCAACGCGACAGCAGCCGTTGCCAGCAGTTTCAACAGATCGCGCGGCGGCACCCGCGTCCATCGAGTGATGACCAGATATCCTCCGTCACGCAGATGGGCGAGCATCTCGCCGAATGCTTCCGTGGTGTAGAGGTAGCTCTCGCTGAGCGCGTGAATCCCGGCAGAGGAAGCGGCGAACGAATCGACGAGCGCAATCTGGATGAGGTCAAAGCGCTCACTGGAGTCATTGATGAAGCGTCTGGCCTCCCCCTGCACCACTCGCACGCGCGGGTCGTGGTCGATGTCCCCCGCATAGCCGCCGAACCGATCACGGGCAAGCTCGATCATCTGCGGATTCAGCTCGACCGCTGTCACGCGAGAGGCGCCGTGAACGAGAGCCGACAGCACCTCCGCTCCGCCACCTGCGCCCAGCACTGCGACGTGGCCGCTGCTGTGAAGGTGGTACGGCGCCGCCGAGGGGAGGAAATCGAGGTGAGCGGCCGATGAAGCGCGACGGTGCTGCGTGATGACCGTCATTCCGCTCCCATCACTGAACACGCCGAGCTGCGGCGGAAGCTCGCCCGTGAAGCCGAGGCTCAGGCCGGGCGCGAAGCGAAACGGAACCGTGTTGCTCTCGACCACCGAGAGAACAGCCAGCGGGCTGCTCCGTTCTTCGATCACGCGGGCACCCGGAATGCGAAGCGCCTGGCTGAGCTCCTTGAACTGCGACATGCGCATCGGAAGCAGCAGGGGGCGTGACGCCGTGACCAGGGATATGCCTCCCACAACCATCACCGCTGTCCACCGGCGCAGGGAGCGTTCGTCGAGGAGGAACAACGCCGCCGCCACAAACGCGGAGCAGCCGACGATCTGCAGCGCCGTTACCGGATGGACCAGGAAGAGCAACGCCGTGATCGCGGCCGAGCTGCAGCCGGCGCCCGTGAGATCCGCGCGATAGAGGCGAGGCGACTGCTCGCCGAACCGCGTGAGGGTGAGCCCGATCGCCGTCGCGGCACAAACGAAGGGCACCGCGAAGAGCAAGTGGAAAACAAAGAGCTTTCCCAGCTCACGCGCACTCCAGATGATCTCGAGCGAGTTCAACTCGATTCGCTGTGCAACGAGAAAGCTCCCAACCGACGTGATGCCGAAGGAGGCCGCGCACAGCACAACGGTAGCCGTGAATGCCTCGAGAGCGGGCCGGCGCAGCAGCGCCAGCAGCGTCCCGCTGGCCCCATATCCAAGCAACGCCAGGCTGATGACCAGAAACGCCAGGTGATGCCACTCGATGATCGCGAAGAGCCGGATCAGGAGGATCTCGTAAGCCAGCGCAGCTCCCGCCTGAACACCGACGGCAAGGACAACCGCGCGCGACGGGCGCTCGCCGCCGTTCATTTGTCCCGCGTGAGCGGCACGAACACGACAGGAAGAAGCTGGCGGGTGGTGATCTTTCCGCCGGCGGTTTTGTTGACGAGCAGCAGGTATTGCGTCGTGAAGGGGTCGCCGACCGGAATGATCATCTTTCCTCCCGGCTTGAGCTGCTGCACCAGAGGTGGCGGAATGTGACTGGCAGCGGCGGTGACGATGATCGCGTCAAACGGCCCCGCTTCCGCCCAGCCGTTGTAGCCATCCGATCGCCTGCAGAAGACGTTGTGGTAACCGAGCTTGCCGAGCCGCCCGCTCGCCGCATTCGCCAGCGGACCGATGATTTCAACCGAATAAACCCGGCTGACCAGGCGCGAGAGGACAGCGGCCTGATAACCGGAGCCGGTCCCGACCTCGAGCACCACGTCATCGCCGTCCACGTCGAGGAGGTCGGTCATGATGGCAACGATGTACGGCTGAGAGATCGTCTGCCCGTACCCGATCGGAAGGGGCCGGTTCTCGTATGCGAAGCGCTGCAGATCATCCGGGACGAACAGGTGCCGCGGCACGGCGGAGAGCACCTGCATGACCCGCGAGCTCGCCTCGCGCCTGCCGATCTCCCGCGATGTTCCGCGAACGTCCTGGGCGATCGCCTCGATCATGCGCGCACGCGGGCGGGCAAACGGGTCTGGCGCGCTCGTCCCGAGCGCAAGCAGAGCCAGCAGAACCGCAGCCGACCTTACTCCGCGCACGCCGTCAAGCATATCGCGCATGGTGACCTCGGAATCTTCGGATTTTCGCCAGACGATCGCGAACATACGCGGCTGCCGCACCACTCGACGTCGCAATCAGCGGCGCCGAGCGATCGGATGCGAGGCGTCGCGACGCAGGCGATGCGGGACATCGTCGAGGAGCGACAACGAAGCAGACGGCCGCTCGCCACCACAACCCGACGGGCCGGTGGATTGACGAATCACTACACTAGCGGAATGCCTGGAGACATTGATCTGCTCGTGGTCGGCGCCGGACCTGCCGGCATCGCGCTCGCGGCCGAGGCGCGCGCCGCCGGCGTTCCTGCGAAACGAATCCTGATTCTGGAGAAGGCCGAAGCGCATTCCTGGATCATCCGCAAGTACTATCCTGCGGCCAAACCCGTACTGGCCAACTACAAAGGATTCGTCGCGAAGTGCACCGGGGTGCTCTGCATCCCCGATCTGACGCGCGAGGAAACGCTCACCTACCTCGATCGAGCCATCCGTGACTCTGCAGTCGAGGTCCACTATCGGGAGGAGGTGCAGCGCATTGCGCGCGAGCCGGATCGATGGCTGCGCGTCGAGTCGTCGTCTGCCGTTTACCACGCTCGCGTCGTTGTGATCGCCATCGGGATCATCGGCCGGCCCCAACGACCCCCTTATCCGATTCCCCGTGGGATCAAAGAGAAGATCTCCTTCGATGTGACCAGCGAAGAAATCTGTGGCAAGGACGTCGTGGTCGTGGGCGGTGGCGACACGGCGACGGAGTATTGCCAGTTCCTGGTCCAGCAACGGAACCGCGTCGTTCTCTCGTACCGCGGCCGGGAGCTGACGCGTCCTAACCCGATCAACCGCGACAGCGTGCTCGCGCTGCAGCAGCAGGGAAAGCTCACCATCGTTCTCCAGTCGAACATCATCGGACTCGCGGTGGCGGGCGAGAAGGTTCGCGTCAACTTCCGGGAGAGTGCCGTTCGCCCGCTGGAAGTGGATCGCGTGATCTATGCGCTCGGGGGAACGACACCGGAGAACTTTCTCAAATCCGTGGGCATCGAGTTTGATGGTCCATCACCGCGCTTGACCCATTCCTTCGAGACAAGCGTTCCCGGACTCTTCCTGGCTGGAGACCTCACCGCGGGGAAGAAGGGAGGATCGATCATCTTCGCCTTCAACAGCGCGGCCGCGGCCATGCGCCAGATCTGTGAGAGCCACGGCATCTGCGGCGTCGCAGAACGCACGACGATCTGACGCGCTCGAGCCGGCTGACTCTCTGTTTGCGGCCACGGTGCATGAGTGCACACGAATGTGTGCACTCTTAATCGAGACCGCCTCTGGCACAAGCCACCCGCCAAAGCAATCGCGCTTCCACACGCGCATCGGGGATCATTGCCCTACTGGGAGAAATGCAGGCTAGGCTCCCTTTCCCTTCTTGTCGCTCACCTGGACGAGTAAGGAGTCGGTGACGTGCGTAACCAGGCTGTGGAAGATGTCCTTCGCCTTCCGGAAGTCCGGATCCGAGAGGATCTTCTCGAGCGCCGCGAGGCTCTCCAGGTCAACCTGCACAAGCCGCTGGGGAGACGAACCGCCCAGCATGCTCTTGAACACGCGGACGCCCTTGACGCCGGAGAACTTCAGCCAGATGTCCTTGCCGGCTCCAGCAATGTACTTCTCGTACTCCGTCAACTTTCCGGGCAGGACGTCGAACCGGTACTCGAAGGTGATCATTCAGTTGCCTCCTTTGGCATCCGCCGCGAAGCGGCGGCTCATTATCTGCCCGTCCAGCAGGCTGCCCTCTTACCGAGGAACGCGGAGATGCCCTCCTGGGCGTCAACCGCCATGGAGTTCATCGACATGATCTCCTTGGCATACGCGTACGCTTTCTGCTGGTCGAGATCGATCTGCGAGTAGAAAGCCTGTTTCCCGATCGCCAGCGTGACGGGGCTGGCCTCCCCGATCCGAGCCGCGAGCTTCCGCGTCTCGTCTCGCAACTCACCAGCGGGGACGACGATGTTGACGAGCCCCCACTCGGCCGCCGTCCTCGCGTCGATCGCGTTGCCGGTCAGCAGCATCTGGAGTGCGCGCTTGCGGCCAACGGCGCGGCTCAAGGCGACCATGGGAGTCGTGCAGAAGAGCCCGATCCGCACGCCGGGGGTCGCAAACGACGCCTCCTCAGCCGCGATCACCAGGTCGCAGGTCGCTACGAGTTGGCATCCCGCTGCGGTCGCCATCCCCTGGACCTCGGCGATCACCGGCTGCGGTATTGACTGGATCTTCGTCATCAACTCCACGCAGACATCGAAGATCTCACGGTAGGCGTTGATGTCTCTCCCGACCAGCTCGCTGAGATCGTGCCCCGAGCTGTAGACCTTCCCGGCCGCGGCGAGAATGACTGCCCGGAACTGACTGTCTTTCCCGATTCGCCCGAGGCAGTCGAGGAGCTCCAGCATGAGTCCCAGCGAAAGGGCGTTGCGCTTGCCGGGGCGATTCAGCGTCACGACGGCGACGGGGCCCTCCGTCTCGAAGCCGAGGTTCTCGTAGCTCATCTCGTGACCCCTGATCTCAATGCCCGCAATATTGCGGGAAATACTCTTCGTCTCCGATCCACTCGGGGAACTGAGCGCGTATCTCGCCGAGACTGCGAAAGTCGGCGTCGAACTCGAGGGCGACCACGCGCTGGTCCTGCCCGTCGTAGTAACGGAAGAGATAGCGCCCATCCGGCAGCGCCATCGCGTCGATGGCCCGGCTGTCATCGAAGTTGAGCCCCATGCGGACCAGCAGTTCGGGGACCGAATAGACGACATCCTTGATCGTCAAGGTCTGCACGCCGCACCCAAGGGGGCCGTAGCGGCTCTCGATCAGCGCCGGGCCCTTCAACCCAGTCATGGCCCGCTCACGCTTCCTGCAGAGTTGCCACCGGCCGCTTGAAGATCAGGTGCAGGCCGATCGTCCCGTAAGCGACGCCATCCTTGTTCGGAGCGATGAGGGGCGCTGTGGAGACAAGCTCCCAACCATCGGCACCAGCACCATTGATCCAGGCGTCCAGGCCGCTCAACATCCCCTCTTCCGAGTCGTTGAAGATGACCATTCTGTCGAAGTATTCCCACTGCATCATCTCGCTCCTGCCGCTGCGAAGCCTAACACACGGAACACCGTGGCTTCTCACGCCGTCGCGAGGTGATCGGCAAGCCAGGTACCGACGGTCTCGCAAGCCGAGCGATTGAAGCGAATATCACTGTGATTGAGCCAGCGCGGAAGATAGCGAATCAGACCGTTTTCGTGCTGCACGTCCGGGCGGATGTCGAGCGAGACGAGGCGCTTTTCGGACAAGGGGAACTCGGCTTGGAGGCCGGTGGCGCCGTCGAGAAGCGTCTGGATGTCACGCTCGGCATAAAGAAGGAGACACGCGCGGCGGTGTGGCTGAACAGGTCCCAGCTTCTCGAGCAGCTCGAGCACATACCCCGAATACGGCTCCCGGATTCCGGGGCTGGGAAGATTCTCGAACATCCATTTGCCCTGGGGGGACATCTGCACCATGACGGAAGGCGATATTGCCACCATGACGTCTGCTGACGACATGAGCGCCAGCCGCCCTCCCAGGCTGTGGCCGACGACTGCAGCGCGGCCGAATCGCCGGATGTAGTGGAGAGCGGCTTCCAACTCATCGCGCATTTGGGGGCCAATCGGCGCCGTGTTTTCACCATGCCCGCACAAGTCGATCACCAGCGCGGCGATTCCTTTTTCGGCAACAGATGTCGCCACGCCAAGCATCTGCTCCTTCGACCCACCGTAGCCGTGGCAGACGACCGCCCCCCCGCGCGGAGAAGTGGGCGAGAAGAGAAAAGCCGGAACGGCATGGCCGTCCGGCGCGGCCAGATCGGTGACCCTTTGAAAATCCATCTCTACCTCTCATCTATTATCTATATCTATTGCGAATGAAACGGGCCGGGAGTACTCCATGGCTGGGGACTGATCAGCCGGCTTTGCGGGGTTCCGCCACCTTCGCCTCCAGCGCCACAATTCGCGCTTTCAGCTCTTTCAGCTGTTGCCACCGCGCGGTCACATCCTGCATCGTTGCTGCGGCGCCCAGGACTTCTCCCGTCGGCGCGCGGAGGAGGACGACGTTGAATTCGACGGAGATCCGCGAGCCGTCCTTCCTGATGGCCGGCACCGCCAGCACGTTGCGGCCATACTTCGTCACGCCGCTGGCCATGACTCCGGCCCAACCTTCCCAGTGTCGAGCGCGCAGATTCTCCGGAATGATCAGGTCCATCGATTTCCCGAGCGCTTCCTCGGCGCGGTAGCCGAACATCGCCTCTGCTCCAGAGTTCCAGAGGTGAATTTTCCCTTCCCGATCTGCGCAGAGGATTGCGATCGGACTCTCCTCCACGATTTTCTGATACAGCCAAACGCGGTCAAAGGTCTCCGTCATGAAATGCTCCTTCGAAGATCGTGCTCTCGACCCGTGTGGAGGCGTCCGCCGCGCTCCGAGAATGTTTTGAATGCGACGAGCTGCTTGAAGACTCGATACGCCAGATGGAAGAGAGTTCGCATGACAGCGGAGGCGTTGTGCCGTTCCCCCCGGAGTCTGAGCGGCGCGAATCTTAGCACCAGAGAATCGTCAAGACATGGTGCGCCGAGCCCCGATCATCTGTGCTGGATCCTCGGAGATGGCCTGGATCAAACGGATTCACCACACCAGCGACGTGAGAGCTACTTCCATTTCGGCGGCCGTTTCTCGCGGAAAGCGCGAAGGCCTTCGCTGAAGTCAGGAGTCCCGGAGAGGTGGACTGCCGCCTCGAGCTCCATGGCGAGTGCATCCTCAAACGGCATGTCGGGCCCCTGGGTGATGCACCGCCGGATGGCCGCGAGGGCTTCCGCGGGCTTACGCGCAAGTGCAGCACCATAGGACTGAACCTCTTCGCGGAGCCGATCAGGTTGCACAACGAAGTCGACGAGTCCCATTCTCTGGGCTTCCTCGCAGGAGATGAGCGTTCCTTCATAGAGAAATCGCAGAGCACGCGGTCGTCCGAGAAGCCTGGCCAACGATTGCGTGGTGCCGACGGGGGGAATGAATCCGATGTTGATCTCGGGCTGTCCGATTCGTGCGTCCGCCGCGGCGAACCGGAGGTCGCAGTTCAGAACGATCTCGAACCCGGCGCCCACTGCCGTTCCGTGAATCGCGCCGAGGAGCGGTTTGCTGGCTTGACGGATCTGGCGGACGAGTGCGTGACAAATCTGGACCCACTCGCGCATCTCCTTCTGCCCCATTTCCTGCAAGACGCGGAGATCCGCGCCGGTGGAGAAATACTTTTCGAGCGCGCTGGCGAAGACGATGACGCGCACGCTGGAGTCGGCGAGGCAGGCGTCCAATGCCGCCGGCACCTCGCGGAGCATGGTCCAGTCGAATGCGTTCAGCGGCGGGCGCCGATACTCGATCCAGGCGACTCGCTCCTGCACGCCCACTGTCAGAAACTCGTATGTCATGGCTGCCCTCCGATGATGTTCTTGTATCCATCCCACGGCGCCGAGGTGAGAAGAAATGCTTTTCCGAGCGGGAGGGAGACTTCCTCGCGAAAGCGGTCATCGCTCCTCAACGAGTAAGACCCCGTTGCATCTCGATGCACGGGAATTGTGACTTCTCTCTTGAAGCGAGCGAAATCGGAGGCGTGTTCGAGAGCCGCGATCTCGATTTCGCTGACGGGGAGGTTCCGTTCCCTGACGAGCGCACGCAGTTCCCCTTTTCTCTTCTCGATCTCCGACGTGTCCGAGAAGTCGAACCCCTCCAGGGCCCAGTAGTATTTGCCAACCGAGAGCGAGGCGTTCAGCCGGAACTGATTGAAGCCAAGATCGCGGAACAGTTGTTCGTAGTGCCGGAAAAGCGTCGAGGCGTAGCCGGCCTTCTGCACCGTCAGGCGAAAGTGCTCGATGTAAACGACTCTCAGCCTCGCCCCTTTCAGGAATGCGAGCGTGCCGCGCGTCGGGTCTTTGACGGACGCGAAGCTGAGGGTGAGCTCGCCGACGCTCTCGTCCCCGCGATGGACCTGCGTGTCATAGATGATGCGGTCCTTGCTGAAGAGGAACAGGTTTTCCCGCTGTTCGAACTCGTGCGTTTTCGCCGAGAGTGCCTCGAAGAGAACAGACGGCAGAATCATGTTTCGGAAGAGGATCGCCCAGCGTCTGAGCAGCCTCGCTCTGGAAGGCACCTTGCTGATGAGGAACCTCGTACCCTCGCCGCTCTTCTTGATGAGCGTCGGATCGAGCTCGGCGCCGTAGAGTTTCTTCTGCTCGATCAGCTTCTCGAAGTCCCGGAGGATGCCTTGTCGATCTGCGGGACTGATCACGGACGACGAGTTTAGCCCTGACGCGATAGACTTCCGGACCCACGATCCGAAGGAGAGATAAGTGAGTAATTCTCTTCAGCCGCTTTTTCGCCCCGATCGCCTCGCGGTCATCGGCGCCTCTGCAAAACCGGAGAAGATGGGATTTCAGATCTTCCGGAATATCCTCGAAGCGGGGTTCGGCGGCCAGGTCATCCCCGTGAACCCCAGGGGAGAGGTGATCCTCGGAGTCCCTTCCGTCAAATCAGTGGACGAGATACCGTCCGGTACCGATCTGGCCGTGGTCATCATTCCAGCGGCCTCCGTCCCGGCCACCATTCTGCAGCTCGGCGAGCGCAAGGTCCGCGCGGCCATCGTCATCACAGGAGGATTCGCCGAATCGGGGGCGGAGGGCGCCCGTCTCCAGGAGGAGCTCGCGCGAAACGCATCGAGCTGTGGCATCCGCATCGTGGGACCAAATTGCCAGGGCGTGAATTACCCACACCATGGCCTCTGCGCGTCGTGGCCCCTCATCACTCGAAGAGGCGCGATGGCCATCGCGTCGCAGAGCGGGACTGTCGGCGCGACACTGGCCGACTGGGCCGCCGAGGAGAAGCTCGGCTTCTCGGCGTTCGTGAGCATGGGAAACAGGGTCGACGTTGACGAAGCCGACCTGATCGAGTTCTTCGCTTCCGATCCGAACACGAAGGTGATCACCCTCTACATCGAGGGGGTGAAGGATGCGCGCAAGTTTCTGGCCGCCGTCAAGAAGTGTCAGAAGCCGATCGTGATCTTCAAGGCTGGACGGACCGAGCAGGGGCGCAAGGCCGCCGAGTCGCACACCCGGTCGCTCGCCGGGAAAGACGAGATCTACGATGCCGTGTTCCGGCAGTTCGGGATCCACCGCGCCACCTCCCTCGAGGAGTTGTACGATTTTTCCAAAGCGCTCGCCTACGTTCCGCCCCCCGCCGGGCCGCGCATGCTCATCGTCACGAGCTCCGGAGGATCGGCGATCATCGCCACGGATGTCGCGGAGGAAAACGGGTTTCGCGTCAGCCCGCTCCCCGCTCCTCTGGCGTCACGATTGCGGGAGACCCTGCCGTCTCACTGCATCGTCGGGAACCCGCTCGATCTGACGGGCGACACCGACGCTGAACGTTACCGCCATGTCATCACCACCTCACGGGATCACTACGACGTCGTCATGACGATCTTCGGCGATCCGATCCCCGGAGCGTCCAGGATCATGGAGCCGGGCCGACCCGACCTCGTGGCGTATCTCGGCGGCGCCGACGTCGAGCGGGCCGAGCGACTCCTTCTTCACGAGAAAGGGATCGCGGTGTTTCCCACACCGGAGCGCGCCGTCAATGCGTTGTCCTGTCATGCGCACTTCGCTCGCGATCTCTTCCCCCGAGCGACAGAGGCACCTCCGGCGACTGCCTCTCCCGCGTCGACAGGAAAGTCTCTCTCCCCGGCCGACTCGATGCGATTCCTGGCGCGCGAAGGAATCCGCGTCGTCCCTTCGCGGCAGGCGACGACGGAGGAGGAGACCGTCGCCGCTGCCCGGGAGATCGGGTATCCCGTCGCGGTGAAGATGAACTCCCTGGACGTGACGCACAAGAGCGACGTGGGGGGAGTCATCCTGAATGTGAGAGATGAAGCGGCGGTTCGGAAAGCATTTCGGGATCTTGCCGGCATCGTGCAACGACTCGGGGCGCGCCAGGGCGGAGTCTTGGTGAGTGCCATGGCCGCATCGGGACGCGAGATCATCATCGGGGTGACCCGCGATCTCCAGTTCGGGCATGCCGTGATGTTCGGCATGGGCGGGATCCTGGTCGAGGTTCTCCGGGACGTCGCGTTCAGGATCGTTCCGTTGTCCGAGAAGGACGCAGCAGAGATGATCGCCGAGACCCGCGGAGCGAAGTTGCTCAGCGAGGTGCGTGGAAACAAGCCCGCCGACGTGGCCGCGCTCCGCCAGCTTCTCGTCCAGGTCTCCGACCTCGTGGCGAGGCACGGGGAGATCGATGAGATGGATCTGAACCCTGTCATCGTGCACGAGAAGGGGCTCACGGTCGTGGACGCCCGGGTCGTCCTGACCACACAGACGGCCTGACCGGGGCGCATCGTCGGAATTCGGCGAAGAGAATTCTCGGACCTGCGGCTTCAAGAATCTGGTCACGACTCTCGCGCGCCTGCCGAAGAGAACGCCTTGATGACGGCGCCTTACCGCTTGAATTCGAGCCGGAAACGGAGACCCACAATGACTCGACACGATTACTCGACAGGATGAATAGTCAACGTCATGTAGTATTTGGCCTCCCCCGCTGCTGCCGTTCGGACTCCTCGCGGCGCAATGCTCCCGGGAGGCGGAGCGCGTGGTCGGGAGGAGCAACCAACTGTCGCGCGTCTCCATGGGCTCGCCCGAGACGCGAGCCGGGCGGGTGACCTCATGCTGCGTTGACGAATACGATCTTTCCGGACCAGACGAACCAGGATTCCGAAGGAAAACTTATCGGTGGGCTTGACTTTCGGGCTCTGTTGTTAAAGAGTCGCTCCGCAATCGAAGCTACTGGCCCGCACGCCCACTCTGGCCAGTAACGCCCCGACGCTGATCCGAAGCAATTTCAAGGAGGCGATCTCGCCATGAAAGGTGCACGTCCGAGGTCTTCGGCCGCTCGCTCAAGCTGGAAGCCTCTTCTACTTCGTCCCTCCCCCGCAACTACGAAACCATCCCCGTCGAACTCCGGCCCATTCCGATTCACTCGTTATCTTAAGGAGGTGTAATCGTGGAGGAAAAGTTGCCCAATCGGTGGACCATGGTTGTCGCGGCGCTGGTCATGCAGCTTTGCCTCGGCATCCTGTATGCCTACAGTGTCGTGAGGGGCCCCCTGATGAAGGAGGTCGGCTACACGGTCAAGCAGGCCGGCTATCCGTACATGGCCTCGCTCTTCTTCTTCGCGGTCGGCATGATCATCGCCGGCCGTTGGCAGGACAAGGCGGGCCCCCGGAAGGTCGGGATCGTTGGCGGGGTTCTCCTCGCGCTCGGAGCCGGCGTCGCCGGCCTGATGTACACGAACCTCGCCGGCCTGATCATCGGCTACGGGGTTCTGGGAGGACTCGGCGTCGGCTTCGCGTACGTGACGCCGATCGCGACGTGCATCAAGTGGTTTCCGGACAAGCGAGGAACGATCACCGGGCTTGCTGTGTTCGGCTTCGGCGCCGGGACCCTGGTCTTCGGACCGCTGCTGAGCAAGCTGATCGCGAGCAACGGCATCGCGACCACGTTCTACATCGTGGCGGCGATCATGCTCGTCTTCGTCTGCGGCGCGGCGGCGTGGTTCCAGGTTCCCCCCGCGGGATACAAGCCTGCCGGGTGGAATCCCCCGGCCCCGGCCCCGGGCGCGCAGGTGGTCAAGACGAACTACCTGCCGAACGAGATCATCAAGACCGGCTCGTTCTGGGTCCTCTGGTTCACCTACTTCATCGGCGCGGCGGCCGGCCTCATGATCATCGGGCAGGCTGTGCCCATCGGCGTCGAGGTGGCCAAGCTCACCAAGACGGTGGCCGCAGGTGGGCTCGGCATCATGGCCCTCCTGAACGGCCTCGGGCGGCTCTTCTGGGGAAGCGTCTCCGACAAGCTCGGACGGACGAAGACCATCATCGCGTGCTTTATCATGTACATCCTCGCCTTCGTCTTCGTGCTCCCCAACAGCAACACGTTCATGCTCTGGCTCGTGGGCGTCTGCGCGGTCGGCTTCGCTTACGGCGGATACCTCGCTCTGATGCCCTCGCTCACGGCGGACTACTTCGGCACGAAGTCCCTCGGAGCGAACTACGGCTACCTGTTCACGGCGTGGGGCATCGCCGGCGTGGGCGGGCCCTTCATGATCGACTTCATCAAGACGAAAACGGGCGCCTTCACGAATGCCATGTACATCACCGCCGGCGCCTGCGTGGTTGGAATCATCCTAGCGGCCCTCGCCAAGCCTCCGAAACCAGAGGCCGCGCCGGCATGACGTAACGAATACAGCTCAGGCCCACGGGGTCTCTTACCCGACCTCGTGGGCCATACCTGGAAGTTCCAGACTTATCGTGACCCATTTTTCATCCACTATTTATGAGGTTTTTTTATCTTCTATTAACGGTGTGATTTTTTCTATCGCGCATCCCCTCTGGAGCGGCCCTCTCCGCAGGGGAACGCGCTTCCCCCACTAACAGGAGGTGCAAATGGCTGAGACCACGTATCCAAAGCACAAAGTCTTGAACTGGCCGGCTGTCCCGATCCCGACACCGGACGAGGTTTACGCGGGCCTCACGGACCAGGCCAAGGAATACCCCCTTTCGCTCGAGAAGCAGCTCAGACAGAGCGAGAACTTCAAGAAACCCGAGAACCTGACGACGGTCCGCGTCCTCGATCTGAGCAAGGGGATGATTATCGGCAACTGGTGCTCCTCGATGCTCTCGGAGCTCGGCTCCGACACCATCAAGTGCGAGCCGCCAGACGGCGACCCGTTGCGGTGGCAGACGCCGTTCGGGCGCAAGGAGTACATGCTCAAGGACGCCGAGAGCGGCGAGCCGATCGGCCTCCACTTCCTCCACGAGATGAGGAACAAGCAGTCCATCACCCTCAATCTCGAGAAGCCGGAGGGCCGCGAGCTCCTCAAGAAGCTCGCCGTCCATGTCGACGTCCTCATCGAGAACTACCCGCCGGGGCAGTTCGACGCGTGGGGAATCGGCTATCGGCAACTGAAGGAGATCAACCCGCGGCTCGTCTACTGCTGGGTGGGGCAGAAAGGCCAGTGGGGACCCTCCAAGGACAAACCGGGTAACCTCGACCCGACGGCGCAGGCGTCGTGCGGATTCGTCCACGGCACGGGCCTCCCGAAGGAGTTCGGCGGACGGCCTACGCGCTCGGCCATGTGGATGGCGGACCAGGTCGGCGGAACCACGGCGGCCATCGGGATCCTCGCCGCGCTCCTTTATCGCGACAAGGTCTCGGGCAAAGGTCAGTTCGTCGAAGCGACGGCGGCCGAGGCCGTCATCCGGATCTTGGATTACAACTGGGGCTGGTACGGGTACGACGGGAGCATCCGCCCCCGCTACGGGAACTGGGACCTGGCCATCAACATCTACGCCGTCAACCCGTGCAAGGACGGCTATTTCATGGTCGGCGGCGGACACGATCGCCTCTGGTACCGGATCTGGCGGACGGTGGGCCAGACGCGTCCCGACCTCGAGGACGAGATCCTGGACGACAAGAGCCTCCGGGTCGTCACGGCGCGGCTTCCGCACCTGAAGCAGGTGAAGACCTACACGATCCTCGCCGACTGGCAGAAGGACCATTCCCGGGCAGACGCCATGCACCAGTTGCTCGCTCAGCAGGTCGCGTCCGGCGGAGTCAACTACATCGACGAAGTCGCCGAAGACCCGCACTTCAAGTATCGCGGACACGTCGACGAGTTCGACGACCGGCTTTACGGGAAAGTCCTCTACGGCACGTCGCCTTGGCTCGAGGACAAAGCTCCCGCGCGCCTGAAGTGGATCGGCCGGCCGCTGGGATACGACAACGAAGAGATCTACCTGAAGCTGCTCGGACTTGGGCCCACAGAGGTTGCCGGGCTCAAGAAGCGCGGCGTGGTTTAGGTCAGAGGAGGCAGAAAAGATGGCCACACCCGATTTCGAAACCTACTGTCAGCAGCTCTTCGACCACAAGACGGCTCCCGGAAAGCCGGAGGTCTTGAAGGGTTATCGCGTTCTCTCCTGCACGCAGTACATCCTCGGTCCCTCCTGCGCGGCCTATCTGGCCGAGCTGGGTGCCGAGGTCATCAAGATCGAGACGCCGCGGCGTGGCGAGCCGATGCGTCACACGACCCCGTTCAACGAGCCTCTCCTCTACCCCCTCTCCCGCTGGGTGCCGGAGGCGGGGACGGGCCTGGGCTTCTTCGGCGCCAACGACAACGAGGAGTTCATCAGCCTCGACTTCCACCGGCCGGAGGCGAGGCAGGCCATGCTGGAGCTGGCGGCTAAGTCGGACGTCATGGTCCAGAACTTCCGGCCCGGAACATTCGACCGGTGGGGGATCGGGTATGCGGCCTTTTCCAAGGTCAACCCCCGCATCGTCTACCAGTGGCTGGGCGGGTTCGGCGGCTGGGGGCCGGGACGCGTCCGGGCCTCCTACGACATCCTGGGCCAGGCCATGGGCGGTGCCTTCGGGATCACGGGTGAATCTGCCGACCGGGGTGGGACGCCGTCCAAGCACACGATCTGGCTGGCCGACTACTGGGGCGGCATGATGGCCGCGGTCTCGATCCTGGCGGCTCTCTATCGTCGGGACACGGTTTCCGGCGAGGGGTGCTTCATCGAGTACTCGCAGGTGCACGGCGTCACGCGTCAGCTCGAGTACGCTCTCCCGCTCTACGGGCGGTACGGGGTCCGTCGGGAGCGCTGGGGCAACTGGGACACGGAGCTCTGCCCGCACGGGATCGTCCAGTGCGGCAAGTCGTCCTACCCAGGCTCCAAGAACCCGCAGGAGGCCGAGGTGGGCTACATCCTCGTCACGGCCCACACGGACGAGGACTTCAAGAAGCTGTGCGACGTGATCGGGCGGAAGGACCTCGCCACGACGCTCGCGAAGCACGACGACCGCGTCAAGGCCGAGAATCAGGGCACCGTCTACGATGCCATCGAGGCCTGGGCGAAGGACAAGACCAAGGAAGACGTGGCAACGCTCCTCGACAAGGCCGGCATCAACAACCAGCCCGTTTGGAACGCCAAGGAGGTCTCGGAGCATCCCCACTGGAAGCTGCGCGGCGCGGTCCAGTGGATCGACGATCCGATCTTCGGCGACCTCCACCATCAGGGTCCCGCCTTTAAGATGTCCGACACGCCTCCGCGCCTGAAGTGGGCGCTGAAGCCCGTGGGCACCGACAACGAGAGGGTCTACGGCCGGCTCCTCGGATGGACGAAAGCGAAGCTCGCCAAGATGGAAGAGATGGAGGTTATCTAAGATGGCCAGCGAAACCGGCATCATCAAACAGGGCCTGGTGCTCACGTGCGCCAAGTGCTCCACCAAGAACTACCTCGACCCGTATCCGTTCTGGAATTTCAGCGGTAATACGAAGTGCGCCGGTTGCGACGCCCTCTATGCCGTGACGTTCGTCAAAGGCCAGCAGGTGAGCGGCCCGACGGCCAGCAGCGGGAAGGCTGATCTGCTGCCGGGCTATGCCGAAGACAAGAAGGGCGCCGCCGTCACCGGGGAAGGAAAGATCCGCCCGGCCCCGCAGTCGCGGCCCGATCCCTTCACCGGACAGCAGAAGCAGATCACGAAAAGCCTGCGGGGCAAGCCGGTCAGCGGCAGCCGTCTCAAGAAGGAAGATCTCGTGGGAAGCCGGCCCAGGTTCATCGTGGACCTGCACAAGGCCTGAAGAGGAGAACAGCCGTGCAAGATGAAAAGAAAACTGCATCGACCTACAAGTGCTGCGAGCACTTCGAGGCGGCGCTGGATCCGAACATTCTGAGGGCGTATTTGGGCTACTGCAAGGCGCGCGAATGGCCCTTCACCGTGATGGTTCCGATCGGCGGTCTGGAGGGCACGTGTCCGAAGCCCCCGATCAAGAAGAAAGCCTAACACCGCAAGAGACGGGCGTGGCGGGCCCTCGAGTGGAGTTCGAGCGGCGTTACGGGCCACTCTGGACCGGGGCGTCGTCTCTCTCGATCGAGGGTGTCACCTGCGAGATTGAAGTCGTGATGCACCGGATGGGCTTCGGCTTCGAGGGGCTCAAGATCATCGACGCTCCGCGGGTCGAAGCCGGGCGCTACGCCATCCGTTTCTTCGACGGGGAGGAACGGCGCATTGTGTGCCTCGAGTTCGGGGCGGACCTCATTCTCCTGGAGGAGCACCGCGTCCACATCGCCGAGTGGCTGGGAGACGCCTACTTCGAAACGGAATGGCAGGTGAACTGCCCCATGGATTTCTGAGAGGAGAAAGCATGAAAGTCAAGTTCTACTATTCCAGCAAGGACAAGCCGGGCGAACAATACCCGTGCAACAACGCGGCCGCCCTGGAGAAGATCAAGGCGCTGAAGGCCAAGGGCATCGAGGCCGAGGCGATCGACGTGGCCGGTGTCGAGGACGTGTTTCGCTTCTACCACTCGGCCCTGACGGGTCCTCCCGCGACGGTCCGAGCTATCTTCGGCATGAAGGGTGGGCTCGAGGCCGACTTCGGCCGCGCGACCCCCGCCGTTCTCGTCTTTGGCGACCCGAAGGATCGCTATCCCACCGACGCCTATCCACGGCAGGATCAGGCCCGCGGGGGACTCGTCGGGTGCGAGAAAGCCCTCGACGACCTGGCCAAGGCATAGGAGGCGACCCGTTGAGCACGATTCCCGCGAATTACCTCCCGCCGAAGGAATTCCAGCCCCAGCGGATTTACAAGCTGAAAGAGTTCGCGAGCTACCCGGATCCGCTGAACAGCACCGAGGAGCTTCTCGACAAGCAGATCGCGGCCGGGCGGGGCGACAGCCCCGCCATCCTGTTCGGTGACAAAGTCATCACGTACAAGCAACTCCTTGGGGCGTCCAACAAGATCGGCAACGCCCTCAGGAAGCTGGGCGTCGAGGAAGCGGACCGGGTCATGCTCCGATCGCCCAACGTCCCGCCTGCCCTCTTCACGAACTTCGGCGTCCTGAGGCTCGGGGCGGTGATGGTCCCCACCTCGCACATGCTTTCGCCAAACGAAATCGCCCACATCGCCAACAACGCGGAGGCGAAGGTGATCGTCGTGGCGGCGGCGTTCCTGGAGGGGGTCGTCAAGGCCCGGGCGAACCTCAAGACCGTCAAACACGTGATCGTCTTCGGCGGGAAGGCGGAGGAGCTGAAGGCACAGGGGCTTCTCTGCTACGAGGATCTCGTCGCGAACGAGTCGCCGGTCCTCGATCCGGTCCGCCGCTCGCGCACGGCGGTCTCTGTCCTTCTCTACACGTCGGGAACCACGGGCATGCCGAAGGGCACGGCCCACTACATGGAAGAAGCCCTGATCATCCCCGACACCATGGGCAAGTACGGGTGGAACGTCCAGCCCGATGACATCCTGTGCGGTCCCGCTCCCATCTCCCTGGCCGGCGGGTACTCCACCGTGGCGACCATCCCTTTCCGGTTCGGTGCCGCGGCTTCCCTGATCCCCAAGTTCACCCCCGAGGCGCTCTTCGAGACGATCCAGAACCACAAGGTGACGATCCTGAGCGCTCTGCCCACGGCGTACCGGAAGATGCTCGAGCTGGAAGGGGCAGAGAAGAAGTACGACCTGTCCAGCCTCCGCGTCCTGACGGGCGGCGGCGAATCGCTCACGGCCAAGACTTATCTGGACTGGAAAGCCCGCTTCAAACAGGAGATCTACGAGGGCCTCGGCACCACGGAGATGATGTACGTCTTCGTCTCCAGCGTGGTCACGCGAAAGGTCAAGCCGGGGGCGATCGGCACCGCGGTCCCCGGGTACGAGATTCAGGTCATCACCGAAGAGGGGAAGGTGGCCAAGCCGGGCGAGCTGGGAAGGCTCTACGCCCGCGGTCCAACCGGAACCCTCTACTGGCGCCCGCTCGAGGAGGGCGGAAGCGTGCTCGAGAAGCAGAAGTCCATCATCCGCGAAGGGTGGGTGCTGGTCGGCGACTTCTGCACGATGGACGACGAGGGTTACCTCAGCTTCGTGTCGCGCCAGGAAGACCTGATCAAGAGCTCCGGCTACCGCATCGGCCCCGAAGAAATTGAGGACGCTCTTCTCAAGCACCCGGCCGTGGCCGACGCGGGCGTGATCGGGGTTCCCGACGCCATCCGCGGACAGAACGTCAAGGCCTTCATCATTCTGAAGCCCGGCGTGACACCTTCCGAGGATCTAAAGCAGAAAATTATCGACAGCTGCCGCGAACACGTCGCGATCTACAAGCTGCCGCGAATCGTGGAATTCGTCACCGAGCTTCCGCGCACGCTGGCAGGAAAACTTCTGCGACGTGTCTTGCGGGACAAGGAGCCCGCGCTCAAGAGCTGATTCCCTCGCACGACAAGCTCATCCACCCGCTGGTGTTCGTTGCATTCCACTTGACTCGGCGCCAGCGGGTGATTGGCGCTTCCGCTACAAGAAAGGGCTCGCGTGCCTTCTTCGAATCGATATCGCGGTGAGAGAGTGCCACTGCGGTTGCGATGGGCTTCCCGCAGCGAACAGTGAATCCTCGCTCCTGGCGTTCTCCGGTTGGCGGTGAGCCTCCCGCTGGAACCATCGTATAGTCGTATCGGTATGAACGAACCTGCTGTCACTTCCACTGCATCTGCAAGGCGGGAGAAAGGTGTGCGTTCCAGCTTCCGGGAACGATACGAAAAGGTGCTGGACCTCGCCGAGAACCTCCGAAAACACCGCGACCGGATCGTCCGGGCAGCAGTCCACGACATCCAGTTCACCGTGAAAGACGTCGCGGTGGAAGTGGATATATCGATCGACCGGCTCAGGATGTTCGCTGAGGCAAAATCAATCCTCGAGGAAAGAGAGCCTCTCGGAGGAGAGGGCTCTTTCGTTTCGCTCACGCTCTCCTACAACGGCAGCACGTGGCTCAACACCGCCATCACCTCAATCTATATGGTGGGGAACCGCGTGAACGTGAAGTTCTCCTCGAAGGGCTCGACCCTTTCCGCGCTGACCGAGTCCATCTATAAGCCGATCTTCGGCGACGATGTCCGCTTCTCGAGTGAGAGAGGGAAGGATTTTCTCGAGCGCGCGCTGAAGGATCCCAACGTCTCCTCCATCGTCGTCTTCGGGTCGGATGACACCGTCTTACCGTATGAGCAGGCGGTCCGACTGAGCGGGAAGAAGCTCATCTTCGAGGGACCCGGGCAGGATCCCTTCATCGTATTCGCGGACGCGGACCTCCAGCTTGCCATGAACGACCTCGTCACCTCGAAGTTCTACTACTCCGGCCAGACCTGCGTCGCACCCAAGCGAATCTTCATCCACCGCTCGGTCTACGAGGAGTTTCTGGAGCGTTTTCGGGAGCGCGTCCGGACTCTCGTGGTCGGAGCTCCCGAGGACGCTCGGACCGACATCTCCCCAGTGGCAAGTTCGCTGGCGGTGAACCGGATTCGGGAGCAGCTCCGGGATGCGGTAAAGAACGGAGCGAGAATCATCGAGGGTGGGGAAATCGTGGGCAACCTGATCTACCCCACGATCGTCCGCGACGCAACGGACGCAATGCTCGGGATGCGGGAGGAAGTGTTCGGTCCAGTGGCATTCACCAGCCCGTTCGATGCGAAAGAAGAAGTCGTCGCCCGTGCGAAGAACCACAAGTACGGACTCCGCGCCGCGCTCTTTGGCGGGAAGGAGGCCGAGGAAGCGGCGAAAGAGCTGGTGGGCGAACCGTACTGCCATCCTGTGCCCGAGTACACGTTCGGCAAGTTCGGGACAATCGCCCTGAATCAAACGCGCAGCGAGTCGTGGCGTGGAGCCTTAGTGACCAAGCCTATCGGTGGGTACGGACGCTCCGGCTGGACGTGGGAGTCGCTGGACGGGAGGTTCCGCATGAAGCAGGGACCGAAACTCTTGAGCGTCGAGACCTCGGTCCCCGCGCATTAGTCGTTGGAGTTTCAGCATGAGCGAACCTGCAATCAACTCCACTGCCTCCGCCAGTTTCACCGTAGCGTCCTCTGATCTCGCCAGTGCTCTCAGCCCCGACGACGCCTTCCCGCCTGTGTTTGCAACGTCTCGGATGGTGGCTTTCATGGAGCTCGCAGCCGCGCGTGTTCTCAGCCCTCATCTTCGCGCGGGCGAGCTCTCCGTTGGCGTCTCGCTCGACATCAAGCACACGGCCGCCACTCCCCCCGGTGCGACGGTTACCGCTACAGCGACGCTCGTCGGGCGAGAGGGAAAGCTCTTTCTCTTCGAGGTCTCGGCTGCGGACAACGCAGGCGAGATCGGTCGCGGTACTCATAAACGTGCGATCGTCACCACCGAGAGGCTCGTCGCAAGTGCGGCTCAACGCGGAGTGAAGGCCTGACTCGAGCAGCGACTTTCGAAGTCCTCGGACAGCATCTCGAATACCGCTGGATCGGACCGCAGCCGAACGAAGCGCCATCGATCGTGTTCCTGCATGAAGGTCTCGGCTGTGTTGCGATGTGGCGTGATTTTCCTGACCGCATCGCGTCCGCGACCGGCTGCGGCGCTCTCGTCTACAGCCGGTTGGGCTATGGCGCGTCCGATCCCGTCCGCGGCCCGCGGCCGCTTCGGTTCATGCACGACGAAGCGCTCGACGTACTTCCCGCTGTCATCGAACGCTTCAAGCTCCAGGAGGTCATCCTCTTCGGCCACAGCGACGGCGCGTCGATTGCGATCATTTACGCCGGCGCGCAGCGAGGCTCCGTCCGTGGGCTCGTCCTCGAGGCACCTCATGTGTTTGTCGAACCCATCTGCGTCGAAAGTATTCAGCGAATCGCCGAGGCGTACGAGACCACAGATCTACACAAGCGACTGGCGCGGTATCACGGAGACAACACCGACACGATGTTCAGAACGTGGACGGACGTCTGGCTCAGGCCGGAATTTCTGCGGTGGAACATCGAAGAATATTTGCCCGCCATCGCCAGCCCAGCACTGATTGTGCAGGGCGAAGACGACGAGTACGGTACGCTCAGGCAGGTCGACGCCATTGTGACGCAGGTGACCGGTCCGGCCAGCTCGCTGGTGCTGCCACGCTGTGGCCATTCCCCCCACTCCGATGAGCCCGATACGGTGCTCGAAGCCGTGAGCCGATTTATCTAGAGAGCGCAGGCACCACCGGCTGTCGCGCTTCGGCCAACAGCATCCGAGTTCCGTCGGACCGCGTGGCGTCCCGATCCGCCTGGATGCCGGCCAAACGTGATTGCCAGGGCGCGAGCGCGAATGGCTCGTCCTTTGGCCAAGCGAGATAATCATCGATCAGATCGCGATAGAACCTGACCATGCGCCCTACGAGCGGAACTGGATACTCGCGTCCCTGCACCTTCAGGCAGTGGACTCCGAGATCAATCAAGTGCGGGATGTCCTCCAGGAGGAAGAAGGCGTCGTTCTTGAGAGCCACGCTGTTTTCCCACTTCTCTTCACCGCTGTAAAGCTCCCACGACTCCATGCAGACGCGGTAGTCGAGGCCGCCGCGGTTCGGGCTCCCCTTGAACAGGTCCTTCCCGAATTCGTCCGTGGTCCTCTCCAGCCGGTGATAGGGAGACATCCAGCATTTCCCGAGGTAGGTGTAGCACTTGTTCGCGTGGATCAGGATCTCGATCCCGACATCGATCTGGTCCTTGCGAGAGGCCAGCTCCTTGAGGGTCAGCTTCGTGTCCGCCACGACCTGCGAGACGCCGATCGAGCGATAGAAACGCACGTCCTCGTTGTTGAGGATGTTGGCCCCGATGCTGGCGTGGATGGTGAGCGACGGGAAGTGCCGGTGGACCTCCGCGATCGCGCCAATATCGGTCATGATCGCCCCGTCCACTCCGCCTGACACGAAGCGCTCCATCTTCCGAAGCATGGGAGCGATCTCATGGGACTGCATGTTCGTGTTGAAGGCCACGCGCAGCTTGGCGCCGCCGCGATGCGCGATGTCGATCGCGGCGTGCACGTCGTCGTCGGACAGCTCGTAGCTGTCGCGCCGCCGGCTCCATCCGCGCGGCCCCACGTAGATCGCATTCGCGCCGCTCGCCACCGCCGCCTCGACCATCGGAAGATTGCCTGCCGGTGCCAGAAGTTCCATCATGAGCTTGCTCCTCCTTGACCTACGACTCGACGCGAGAAACCGTCAGTAAGGATCCCATCGCGTCTGGCCGGATGCCCGCGTAGTCCATTCCGCTCTTTCCGAAGTAGAACCCGTTGCACAGACCAATTCGGGCATGGCGCAGGAGAGTCTCCCCCCAGCCCTGGTCCACTGCAGCATCGCCGCCAGCGGCCCGATCCAACGCCGCGCGGTACACCGCCGCGACTTCGCGCCGGTAGGCGGGGCTCTCCGAAACGGCCTCGATCCGGAAGTGCCGGTGGCCGTCGGTCAGGAGCCGCGGCAGGTGCTCCAGCATGCACACATCCTTGCCGCTCAGTATCCCCTTCCCGACCGACTTCATTGCCCAGTCTCCCTTTTTCAGGAACAGCTCCTTCTGGCAAAGGTCCGGACACTTGACGCCCCACTTCTCCTCGTATTCCAGCAGGAAGCAATAGTCCGAGATCCCCAGGGGCATCTTGCCATGCACCAGGAGCTCCATCGGCGCACCGCCAGCGGTCGTGATCTCGCGGATCTCGTCCAGGCTCAATTCGTAGTTGGGGGTGAACCGCACCGCACCGAACCCGCGAAGGACCTCGACACCGGGGGCGGTGTACACATTCGCAAAACCGCCGACGTGCACGGGTAGTTGGGGGAACTCCTCGTGGGCCATCCTGAGGATTCCCAGGTTATGGACCTCGACCGCCTCGGCGCCAGCCGCCGCCGAGGCCTCCAGCATCTTCCGCACCTTGGGCAGGAAGTCGTTCCGCGGTGCCGCGTACGTCGTCACGTAAGCGCGCTTCCCCTGATCCCGAAGAATGTGGAGACCCTCCTTGAGATCACCGAGCTGCTCCAGGAAGTTCGCCTCGTAGAGCCTGCAGTAGATGTCGCCAAGGTAGACCCCGTCATAGTCACGGAGGTCCGACTCCCGGAGATCTCGAAGGTTCGCGATCGTTGTATTCAACTCGTACCGGCTCATGGCTCGTGGCTCCTGGTCATTCGACTATCTGACCTTGCCGGCTTCCGTGGCCCGTTGCACCTCAACGAGTCTTCCGGTTTTGACATCATAGATATAACCGTAGACAGGGATATCGCCCGGCACCAAGGGGTGATCCTTTATCCGCCGTACATCCTCGACCACGCTCGTGGCGTTGTCTTTGATCGTCAGCCAGTCGATGTAGTTTCCTTCTGTTGAGCCGCCCCCCACACCGGAATCATGCCAACCCGAGCTGTCAATCGTGGCGGTCTTCAGGCTGCCCGCCAGGAGCGTTCGCATGATCTCGTCGGTGAACGTTTCCATTCCGCAATCCGTGTGATGGATGACGAACCATTCGCGAGTCCCGAGCAACTTGTAGGAGATAACCAGCGAGCGAATTGCGTCGTCGGTCGCCCGACCACCGGCATTTCTGATGACATGCGCGTCCCCTTCGGCAAGACCGGCATATTTGGCGGGATCCAACCTGGCATCCATGCAAGTGAGCACGGCAAAGTGTCTCCCTGGTGGCATGGGGAGATTTCGTTTATCGCCAAAAGTCGCCGCGTACGCCGCGTTTGCGGCCAGCACCTCCTGCAGTATTCGACTCATGAACTGATCCTCCTCGAGCAGCTTGACCGTCGACCGCTTGAACCTCTTGGTTTCACCATTGCGATGTCTCGGCAGAAACTAACGATTGGTCATCTCCCTCATCGTCCGACCACGGTCCACGCCGCGGGCAATGCAGCTGACCGGATCTCTTCCGCGACCGGAGCCAACCGGGCATCGATTGCATCGCGGTAGCGCCGGACAAGTGAGGCCAAGAGGTCCACCGGAAGGCTTCGTCCCTGGAGCTTCAACACATCTACGCCCGCATCGGCGTACGCTTTGACCTCCGCAATCCGGCTGATCTGCCGGGTGGGAAAGAGCCGTGTGTCCACTCGCCGCCCGCCGGCGAACAGCTCCCACGGTTGCTGGCAGATCTTGAAGCAGACTCCGACGCCCCCTCGCTTCATGCTCCCGATCTGCCGCAGCCCCCGAAGTGCGCCCTCCGGCGTATCGCCAGCGGCCTCTGACGGGAACTCGGGCGGAAGGAGCGACGGCTTCAGATGCACGTAGCTCGGCATCGAGCACTTCCCGAGCAGGACGAACTCCTCGACCATGTGGACCATGATCTCCACGGAGATTCCCCGGACGGTCCTGATCTCGTGCATCTCCGTGGGGCTCACCGTCCCGGGAAGGACGACGGCGTGAGCGCCCAGGTCGCGGAAGAAAGCGACCTCCGCAACCGTCTGGGCGCCGCAGCCGATGCTGGCCGTCAGCCGGAGCTCCGGAAACCGTTGCCGCAGCGCCGCCAGGATCCCGATGTCATTCACGATGATTTCTTGAATCCCCAGATCCAGGAGGTCGGGCACGCGCTCGAAGAGTTGAGCGCGCTCCTTCGGCTTGGGGATGGTATTGAGCGCGACGTGGAGCTTCCGGCCGGCCGAAGCGACCTCTCGCTGCGCGGCCACCAGCTCGTCCCAGCCGAGCTCTCCCCGCGCCCCACCCCGGCTCCAACCCGCGAGGCCCACGTACACGGCGTCTGCTCCCGCGTTGAGCGCGGCCAGGACGGCCTCTGGACTCCCGGCAGGCGCCAGAAGGACGGGCACGGCCATCGCCGTACGACCGGAAGATACTGCGTGGTTACTCAGGTCGGGCTTTCGGGTTTTCATCGGGACTCGACCACGCGCTTCGCCTCCGAGGAGCATCGCGCGCGAGGAGCGCGAATGCCAGCAGCGGAGTCGAATACTACGTGCCATCGACTATTCATCGTGTGGAGGAATTCTAGTCTCCGTCTGGCGCGAGTCAACCGATTTCGCGATCTGCCTCTTCCCGATGATGTCGGGCCTATAATGTCGGCCGATGGCCACGCGCCAGAGCCTCTCGGAGACTTACCGCACGATGGCCCACCTGCGACGGTTCTTCGAGTCGGTGCGGAGGACCATCACGACCGAGCCGACGGACGGCGGCCTCACACCCGCGCAGCAGTTCGCCCTCCTGACGCTCGCGGGCAACCCCTCGAAGGAGTCCCTGAGCATTGGCGATCTGGCGCGCCAGACCTTCGCCACAATGAACACGACGTCCGCCCTCATCCGACGGATGGAGCGTGCGGGGCTCGTCCGCACGAAGCGCTCCTCGAGGGATCGCCGCGTCGTCTACGTGAGGCTGACCCCCTTGGGCGAACGCCGCCTTCGACCTTCCACGGCGGCGGTCGTGGAGGCCCTGCGCGCGGCGGCCGACGAGCAGGGGCGGGCCCAGTTGCGCGCCGCGTTCGAGACGTGGTTCGACAACTGGGGCGCCGTCATCAAGGCGCTCTCTTCCAGCAAGCGCAGGCCGCGCTCGCGCCGCCCCTAGAAACGCGAATACGACGCGTCCGCAGGTGGCACGCCTGCTCGGAGAATCAGATGAGGTTCTTCTGAAAGGCGAAGGCCACCGCTTCGGCCTTCGAGTGCACTTCCACCTTCTCGAGGATGTTCTGAATGTGGCTGCGGGCTGTGAGCTGCGAGATATGCAGCCGCTCGGCGATCTCGGGAGTCGTTCGCCCCGCAGCCAGCATCCCCAGCACCTCGACTTCGCGTGTCGTCAGCTTGCGCGCGCGCGCGTCGGCGGATTCTCTGGCGGAAACGACGCGAGGTTTTGGCGGTTCGGCCGTCGGAATTGGCGCGTGCATATCCCTATCGGACGAGCGGATGACGTGGGCGAGGAGATAGGCGTCCGGAGCGGCGGCGCGGAGCTGCAGGATGCTGACGCTCGTGAGGATCGGGCTGCCGTTCTTGGCGCGGAGATTCAGCGTGAAGTTGCGTACCGTCTCCCCGCGGTTCGCCATCCGCATCACCGGGCACTCCTCGGAGCAATAACGGTTGCCGAATGAGTCGCACCCGGACAACAGGTCGAAGCACCCAACACCCACCGCTTCCTCGCTGCTGAACCCCAGGAGCAGGCGCGCGGCGTCATTCCAGAAGACGATGTGGTTCCGTCGATCCGTCACGAAAACGGCATCGGGGGAGAGTTCGAGCGCGTGAAATAGAGGCGTCAGCTCATCATTGGGGGAAGGGAATGTTCTCAGCATCCGCCGTCAACTCAGTGCATCCTGTCGCCGAGAGAATGGCTGCGCTGCGGGACAGGTGCTGCACCTAAATGTGAAAGCCTGAATTATACGTCCGGGGTGAGCGGCAAGGCCAAAGTGGTCACTGGTTCCGCTTCAGCGACCGAACGTAGAGGACAACCGCGTCGACATGCCTCGCATCAAGCGTGTGCCCCCACGGAGGCATGAGGCTCGACAGACCGACTCCGGCTCCCCCGCGACGAATCACATCTGCCAGATCCGCACTTGACTTGCTCTTCTGAAAAGCCGGGTCGCCGAGGTCGCGCGGATGAGGGTCCAGACTGAACGAGTTGAAACCATCGCCCTGGCCGGCATCGCCGTGACAACCGACGCAGTACGTCTGATAGACCTGCTTACCGATCCGCAGCTCGTACAGCGACCCTCGCGAGGGTGCGACGGCTCGAGGGCTCCGCTGCGCTCGCTGGCACGACGCGAGAAGAACAATGGTGACACAAAGCAAACCTGCAAACTTCATCGCCCAGCCTCCGTGGCCGCGAGCTTTGCGGGCGGTGACAGGCTCTCCAGATATGCCGTCAGGCGAAGCGCATCCGTGTCCGTCAGACCGTAGTTCGGGCATCGCGTGTCCGCCCGCCAACGCTGCGGATTCTGCAGGAAGCGAAACACCCATCCGGGTTTCAACCGCGCTCGCGTGTCGGTGAGCGGCGGCCCGTAATATCCGCCGTTGTTGCCGATGATGTGGCAGGAGCGGCATCCGAGCGTGGTGTAGAGGCGCGCGCCCTCGGCCGCGTCACGATCGGAATCAGGTCTGTCGGCAAACGGATCGTCGGGAATGGACCCATCGACGTACCACGTCTCGATCGCCTCCGCGAGCATTTGCGCTTCCGCCTGAGAAATTCTCAATACCGGCATTCGCTCCGGAAGAATCGGACGAATCGAGTACGGGACGATCAGATATTTCGCGAGCCAATCACGATTGACTTTGCTCCCCTCGAATGTCAGAGGGGCACTCGAAATGTCGCCGCCGCGGCTGCCGATCTGGTGACAGGACAAACAGCGATAGCGCGAAACAATCGCGCCGATTGCGCCGCCCGGAACAAGGCTGGCCTGCTGGGCCGGTGCATTTCGGTATGCCTCCGGGACCGGCTTCGCGGGCATGGCCAGCAGCGCCGTGACGATCGCGCGGCGCTGTGCGGCATCGAATGCGAATGTGGGCATCTTCAAGCCGCTGGCGAAGGATCGCGGGTCGCTGACCTTGGCGGCGAGCCACGCCTCCAGAGTGCGCGGCAGATCGTTGCGTTTGCCGAAGTCGAGCGAGATGGCCCGACGGTCGCCAACGCCATCGAGGTCCGGCCCGAACCTCTCTGCTTCCTCCGCCGTGCTGCTATGACAGGCGGAGCAACCGGCGCTCTTGAAGACTTTTTGTCCGCGCGCTGCGAGAGTCTGGTTCACGCGCAACGGATCGAGAATCGTGGGCGGCGCATCGAAGTCGCGCAGATCGTCCTCGAACCAGGCGACGATATCGCGCACGTCCGCGTCGCTGAATCCGTACCGCGGCATCCGTGTCTGCGGATTGAATGCGTGGGGATCGCGGATGAACGCGATCAACCATCCGCGCGTGGCTCGGGAGGCGATCGTTCCCAGCTCGGGAGCGGAGCGGTTCCCCTTGCCATCAACCGTGTGGCAGGAAATGCATCGCGATTCGGCGAACAGAATTTTCCCTTTCGCAGCCACTCCAGCGGGCTCGGATGAAGCGGCGGCGACTGCGTCGCGAAGTTCCGGCGGAACGGAACGGCTGAAGAGGTAGTGAGAGAGATCGCGAATCTCCAGCCGGCTGAACCGGAAATTGGGCATGGTGGCGTTCGGGTCGACAGCTTTCGGATTCGAAAGCCAGCGCTCCAGCCATTCGCCTCCGGTCTTCACCGCAATCGTGTCGAGGGGCGGGGCATCGGATCGGAAGTCTTCGTACCCGCGCGCCGCGTGACACGCGAAGCAGCCCGACTTCTCCATCAACGCCCGTCCTTCCGAGAGCGTTGGCGCCTCGGCCACGAAGCTGGACTGATGGCAGCGGCCACATCCTGACTCGGCATACGCAGCTGGAACGATCGGCGATGCCGCGTCCGCTGCGGTGCCGTGCGCATCGTCTTCCGACGTTGCCAATCCCTCGCCGCCGTGACATGTCGTACAACCGAATCGGTCGAAATCGCGCGGTGTGTGAACCGTGGCAGGGTGCTGCCGAAACGGCTCACGCGCATCGGCCATCGCTTCATCTGCCACGCCGAGATGGCAGGTCGTGCAGCGGTCCACGCGATTGTCCAGCTCGGGAATCCAGATCTGCTGAATGGCGATCGGCCGCGAAGCGTACGATTGAGCAGCTTTGACGGTGGCCGCACGAGCCATTCCGGCGCGCTGAAAATCTCTCTGAATCGATCGATAGGAACGCAATGCGTTCTTGACCGGCGACACAGCGAGAACGGCGAGAAACGCCAGGCTCGAAAGTGCGAACAGCCGTCGCAGCGACACCGAATTTCCTCCTATCCGCGCGTGAAGTCAGTCCACGGCCATACCCACGACCAGCCGGGACCGCGAAAGAACGTCCCGATCACTGTGAGAATCAGAGCGATCACGACGAACCAGGTCATGATCCATTCGGGAAGTGTGACTTCCCACAGCCACCGCGGCCGCCCTCGCCTGGCCGCAAGAGCCGCCCCACCGATGATCGCCGTCGGAATCGCAACGGGCCAGCAGCCGAAGACGCCGAACAAAATCGTGAGGAGCACAACGACCGCCGCGATCGCGACCAGCTTCCGGCGCGAGTGCGTGGTCCAGAGCGGCTCCGCTTCGAGATTGATGCGCGCGTACGGAATGACCAGCAGCCCGATCACGACGAGCGCCGGTAACAGGACTCCCGCAACGACCGGCGGGAAGTAGTGCAGCAACTCCTGCAGACCGAGGAAGTACCACGGAGCCTTGGCCGGATTTGGCGTCTCGACGGGATTGGCGATGCTCTCCAGCGGGGCATCGAAGAAGATCGCTGCCACCGACAGTCCGATCACAACGAGCTGAAAGAGGATGATCTCTCGCACGATGAGGTGCGGGAACGTCATCACATATTTTTCGTCGCTTTCGCGCACCTCCGGCCGTTGGTCGGGGCGCACCAGCGCGACGCGCCACGGATTGGCCAGGGGATCATTCGATTCGATGAGATCGATATTGCTCATGACGACGCCCCGTCACTCTCCAGTGGACCCTGAACTCCGCCGTCCTTGCGGACACGCCAGATGTGCACCGAAACGAGAAGAATGAGCACGACCGGCAGCATCACGCAGTGCAGCACGTAAAAGCGCAGCAGAGCGTTTTCCGAAACGATGTTCCCGCCGAGAAGGAAGAAACGGATCGTGTCGCCGACGAGCGGCGCCTGCCTGGCCATGTTCGTGCCCACGGACACACCCCAGAACGCGAGTTGATCCCACGGCAGGAGATAGCCGGTGTACGAGAGAAGCAGCGTGAAGATCAGCAGCAACACGCCGATGACCCAGTTGAACTGCCGCGGTGGCCGGTACGCGCGGTGATAAAACACGCGCAGCATGTGCAGGCCGGCGCTGATGACCATCAGATGCGCCGCCCAGCGATGCAGGTTGCGCAGAAAAATGCCGTTGTCCACCACGTACTGCAGCTCTTTCATGTCGCGGTACGCCTGCGGGACGGAGGGGTGGTAATAGAACATCAGCAGAATGCCGGTGGCGATCAGGACGATCATCGAAGCCATCGTGATTCCGCCGAGCCAGAATGTGTGCGTGAACCGCAGCGTCTTCTCCCGCACTTTGACCGGATGCACGTGCAGGAAGAGGTTCTCGAAAATGATCAGCGACCGGTTGCGATTCGTCTCCCCTACGCCATGGCGGATCACGGAGCGGTAAAGCGACGTGCTGCGAACCCACTCGCTGGCGGTCATACTTTGAACACCTTTCCGCGCGGAATCACGATGCCCGTGTCGACGACGAGATTCCCCGTGGCGTCTTCGGTGACGTCGAGCCACGGCAGCGGGCGTGGGGCCGGTCCGTGGGTGACGTTGCCTTCCAGATCGAAGCGGCTGCCGTGGCACGGACAGGCGATCAGCCTCTCGTCGGATTTGTAACGGGCGATGCAGCCGAGATGCGTGCATACCGCGGAGAGCGCGTAGACGCCGTTCGATGTGCCGATGACGTACGCCTTCTTCTCCTTGTTGAAGCGAACGACGCCGTCCGCGAAATCGAGCGGCGTTCCGGCGATGAATGACGTCGGCGGCTCGAACAGCACTTTCGGCTTCAGAAAATCAAGCGTGACCAGCGCCGAGCCGGCAGCGGCAATCGCACACGCTCCGACGCCGGCCTGCGTGAAGAAGTCGCGGCGTGATACGCCTTCGTCTGTCTCGAGGACGTCTTCGTGGTCAGGCAACGGTGCTCTCCTTTCGCTGGAAGCTGCGCATGGTGATCGTTCCGACCGGACAGCGCGCCGCGCAGAGTCCGCAGCGAATGCAGACCTCTTCGTTCTTCAGCATGATCGAACCGACGAGCGCGTTGCCGACCACGATCGGCGCGAGCTCGCGCGCATCGGCCGGAAGCGATCGCACGCGTGAGATGGGAACGATGGCGATGCAGTTTTCCGGGCAGATGTCCTGACAACCGCCGCAGAGGATGCACTCCGTGCCGAGCTCGGAATGCTGCTCGAAGATCGTGTTGGTCCAGCAGCGGAGGCAGCGGGTCCCCTCGCGCCGCGCTGCGCTCTCGCTGAAGCACTCCTCCACCTCAGCAATGCCGATGCGCCGGGCGAGCGGCCGGCTGGGCGGCTTCTGCCGCGGAATGGCTTCGAAGTCGAGATCGCGATCCCAGCGATGCTCGAGGACGACTTCGACAGCATCCTCCGCATCCGGCCGGACCACTCCGCGCAGAAACGTGTCGATCGATTTCGCCGCCCGCTTTCCATCGGCCACTGCATTGATCGCAATTCGTGGCCCGAACGCGGCGTCGCCGCCGGCGAAAATGCCGGCCGCGGTGGTGGCCAGCGAGT
>Ga0210377_10000708_pt1 | contig 31793 bp, 18 predicted proteins | sample PLM4_65_b1redo_FD_155480 | JGI IMG/M metagenome (GOLD analysis project Ga0210377, IMG submission 155480) | Groundwater sediment microbial communities from an aquifer in East River, Colorado, USA - PLM4_65_b1 redo | ecosystem: Environmental > Terrestrial > Soil > Riparian zone | place: USA: East... | reverse complement strand
ACTACCTGCCTGGGTTCTGCCGTTCTTATGTTGGTGTTGCTTTTGTTCACAGTTTGGACATTTCATATTCCTATTTTACACACTCTTCTCGCCACTCCCTCATCTCGAAAGATGACTGTCACCTTAGTTATACGTAGATAAGTCATTTCTCTGCCTCCCATGCAGGCAATTTCCATCCTTCCAGAAATAATTCAATTGGTTTTCCACTCAGAGCTTCTAATTTTGTGCCGAGAACACGAACTAAGAAATATACTGCAACAGCCTCTTCGAGTACAAAATAATGGTCTAGTGATCTACGAGCTTCCAATTCTTTATGTAAATCAAAATTGTGCTTTGCATACACATAAACGTGCCTGTTTAACCACCGAAGTTCTTCAGCAAGGTCGGTAGGTAATCTTTTTTCAATTTTCTTAACAAGAACACCTAACGGTAAGCCATTGGTTCTAAAAGCCTCCCATGGCCAAATAATGACTAATTTCTGAATCAACCCTTCTATATATGCAAAAGAAGAGTGAATCATAAATCGCCCACTTTCATGTGCGTGACCATAACACATCGGTATTTCGTTGTATGATAATGCTCTGTAAATTCCTGGAAGCTTCATTCCGCCCCCGCGATAAATACCGATTCCTCCAAGAGTGGCATCGTGTTTTTTCATTATCTCAAGAGCAAGTTTTTTATCTCGATTTATGTATTCATCGGCAACTTGCATAGAGATATTAATTGCTTGGTTTCCAACCCATGTTATGACATGGGTAAATATTTCCTCTTGTGTGGCTCGCATTCCTTCGCTCATAGCTCTACCTTGAACACCCTACCCAAAATTGATAGGATTGGACTTTTTAAATTCCCAACTCGCCTTGTTTGCCTTCTTGCTTCTTGACCTTCTCGGCTCGCTTGAACGTGCCATAAGCGGACGGTGGCATTTCAATGTTTTTACCGCTGAGTAGATCATCAATCGTCAAAACCTGAATGCGTGGATAATCCTTCTGCCATAAATTGGAATGATAGTAGCCAGCCGAAACTGCTTCGGTTGTCATGTCTTTGGATGGTTCTTCTAATGTGATAAATACACCAAGAGAGGCTTCTTCTCTTTCGACAACGCCGCGCAAATCACGAACATCACCGCTTTTGACGCGACCGCTCTTCACTTGAATCAACACGCGCTGGGTTTTGTTCTTGTCATCCACAAAATTGATGATGCCATCAATGCCTTTATCGGAGCCTTTCTTGCCAGTTTTCGAGCCACTTTCGCCACCCAAGGGTTTGGCTTGCACAAGTGACAATGCCCACCACTGGAATTGATAGCGGTCGTCCTTTGCCAACTGCTTTGCAGATTGAATATCCTCCGGTTCGCCGACGACAGCATAATCTTTCTTTTCCACTAGCCCGAACATATCTTTCATGCGATATTTCATCAGAGAAATTGAAAGATGAGTAACGTCAATACCAATCCATTTGCGATTGAGTTTTTGCGCGGCAGCAACTGCTGTGCCACATCCGCAAAATGGGTCGAGAACTACATCGCCTTCATTGCTTGATGCTTGAAGAATTCGTTCTAGGATGGCGAGTGGTTTTTGAGTGGGGTAGCCTAAACGTTCACCATCATCTTGTATTCCTCTTAGCATTTGAATATCATCCCACCAGTCTTGTAAAGAAACGCCTTTACTTTCATCTAAATAGCGTTTCTGATAAGGCATTCCTGATTTAGAGTAGACTATTCGTCCCTCTGCCTCAAGCTTCTCCATATTTTCTCGACTATAACGCCAGTATCTTGTAATTCCCCTCCATTCGTAAAGGGGATTACCTTTAGAAGCACCACCTGGACCTGTGAGATCAGCTTTGTTATATCTTCTCCCAGTCTCCGGCTCTACATTTCGATACCAATTTTCAACTGTACTTTGGGGTAAAGGTAAGTAAATTGAATTGAATGTAGCGTCTTCGCTTTTTACATAAAAAAGTAAAACATCGTGTACACGCCCATAATGTTTTGACCCCTGTTTTGCATCACTATGAGCGTCTGAACGTTTCCAAACAACTTCATTGACAAAATTTTCGATACCAAAAATAGTATCCATCACGACTTTCAGATAATGGCTAGCCGTCGGGTCGCAATGCAAATAAATACTGCCTGTTGGTTTTAGCACGCGATGTAATTCAATCAAGCGGGCAGTCATCATCACCAAATATGCCATCATTTGGTTTGCGCCAATAAATTCACGTAATGCGCCGATCATTTGCGCCACATTCGCGGGCGCATTTTGAATCATTTCGTGGTAAGTCTGTTCAGCATCTGCGCCCCAGTGCCAGGTATCTTCAAAGGCTGTAATTTGCGCGTCCGATTCGGTTCCGCTTTCATCTTTGAACAACACGTTGTAAGACCGGCTGGAATTGAATGGAGGGTCGAGATAAATCAAGTCCACCGATTCATCTGCGATGTAATCGCGCAAAATTGGTAGGTTGTCGCCGTAGAAGAGGGTGTTGCGGTCAATGGGTTTAGACATGATAGCTCCTATCGACAGAATAAATCAAGCAAGTCATGTGTTGATTCGTAACAGCTATTCGTTCTTACTGTTCAACCAAATATCAAGTCTTCGAAATTTATGTTCACGAGAATAATATCTTAGATCAGAAAATTCTTCTTGTAATCTTCCGAAGATAATTGATTTTTCCTCATCGCTTATTCCAAGACAAGAGTCTATCAACTTATCAAGCTCTACTGGCATTGAATCGAATTCTCTCAAAGAAATAAGGGCTTCTAACTTTTCTTGCAAATTTTCGATACTCTTGATTTTGCTTTCTATCTTGTTGGCGTCAAGTATTTTGTTTGGTGAATTCTTCTCAGACAACTTTGTGCCCAGCTCGTTTCTAAGAACCTGATGCTTCTCGCTGGCGAATTTTCTCAAATCTTTGAAAATAAGATAATACAAGTCAATTGTATTGAAACGATGCAAATCTGATTTAGCGATCTCTAGTTTTTCTGCGGGCACACCGTTTGCTAAAAGTTCTTTTTCTATTTCTTCTGTTAAATGGTATCTGTCGCTTCTTGGCATTCCAGAGCCGAGCCTGCCCATCCTCGCGCCCAGAGAGAATAACATGCCCGCAATAAGAACTAGCATATTTTGAAGTCGTTTAATTACGGCATCAGATTCTTCTATTTTTTGATCTAGAAGTTTTGCTTTTATTCCCAACCCTTCGAAACTCTGGAAAGATGATAAATATACAAAGATCAAACAAGAAATTCCTGCGCCATATGTTGCAATTGCGTTTACCCCGTTGTTATTAAGGGACATGTAAATTCCGAAACCAAAAAGTATTATGGCGGCGATGAAAAGGATGATCCTTAAGCTGTTGTCAAGTGATTTCATATTTTCTTCCTTTTACATTCCCAGCCTCGCGTGAAAGATTCGCCGCCGGTCCCTGGCGGGCGGTGCATGGGGGCAGGGATTCCAAAAATAATCTGCCGTATTGCTTCGTCAACACGCGGCGATCTAAGATGACAACCCTATCGCTTTCAAGCCTGATTAAGACCACTTCAGAATTATCCCGATCTACCCTTAATACCATTTCGAGTTTCTTCAAAATATGTGGTAAAAACCTGAGTGACTTTATGAATCCCATCGCTGCCCCCTGCAATTAAACCCCCAGTGAGCAGCGTATCCAGACAACGAAATACAATCTGCTGTATTGAGTTTAGTCCTGTTGACTGAACCAGGTTGTCTAGTGAGCGGACCCCAGCTGCACTGATCAAAAGACTAAAAAATAAAGCCGTCCAAAGAGCGATCTTTCTCGTTTGAGACTTATATTGCGATCTTTTCTGTTTATTTTGGTTCAACCTAGCCATCTCCTCATCCAGTTCATCGGTAAGTTTGGCTGTGTTTACAGGAATATTTTCCACTGCCGTTTCTGTTTTCAGTTTCGGTGGTTCTTTACTGATCTCCTGTTCCACTTTTGTCGTTATTATTTGAGGCTGCTCAGTTTTCTTTTCTCGAAGCGCTTTTTTCTCGGCGATTACACGCTCATTATTCTGAATGTCATTATCAATTTCTTCTTCCTTCGGGAGCCTCCATGTGCTGATGAAAACCTCCAGAGAACGTTCCAAAAATAACGAAACGAGAATCAGGAATGTTAGGAGCTGGCTAACGTCATCCAAACCAAACGGCTTAAAGGTTAATGAAATGGGAAACAGAAAAGCCGGTAGAGCTAGTATCGCCATAATGAACACTACGCCCAACAAAAGAGGAAATAAGTTGCTGAGTTTCATTTCTGTCATACCTCCAGGATGTCTGCCAATCCCATCGATTTCGATCAACTTTCGTCATGCTTTTTCTGCCAGGCTTTTGCACGTCGCATGAAGCGGTCCCACTAAAATCACAATGTAGAATTATGTGATGATGAGCCAATTATATCCATGTTATGGCGAAACAGCGGAGCTGCTGTGAACATCTAGTCCTCAAATGACCCTTACAACCCCAACCACTTTCCTGCCTCGCGCGAAAGATTCGCCGCGGGACCTTGACGCGCGGTGCATGGGGGCAAGGACTCCAAAAACAACCTGCCATATTGCTTCGTCAGTACGCGGCGATCTAAAATCGCAACGACTCCACGGTCAGATGCCGTGCGAATGAGGCGACCAAATCCCTGACGAAATTTGAGAATGGATTCAGGCAGGTAATATTGATTGAATGAGTCTTCGTACATTTCGGAGCGTGCCGCGATCAATGGGTCAGTGGGAACATCGAAAGGCAGTTTGGTGATGACCACAATGGATAATGAATCGCCAGGCACGTCCACGCCTTCCCAGAAGGACTTGGTTCCCAACAGTACCGCGCGTTCGGTGGCTTTGAACGATTCGAGCAACGCGTTCGGTGAAGCGCCGTCGCCTTGTTCGTACACGTAGATCTCTTCGCGTGCCAGCGGTCCCGTAATGGCTTGGGAAGTCTTCTTTAACGCGGCATAGGATGTGAACAACACGAGCATTCGTCCACTGGTGGCTTTGGCGGTGGCGAGAATGGTCTTATCGAGAATTTGTTGATAGCCGTTTTGATTCGGTTCGGGGATATCGTTGGCGATATACAATAACGCCGCGCTCTCGTAATCATACGGCGAACCGAGTTGCATCTCGTCCGCTTCGTCCGCGCCGAGCGTGTTGCGCAAATATTGGAATTCACCGTGCGCGGTCAAGGTGGCGGAGGTCAAAATGACAGAGCGTTTCTCATGCCACAAATATTTCTCAACCAACGGCCCCACGCTCAAGGGCGCGGCGTTCAGCGATAAACGATTCTGATTCGGTTGCACTTCGATCCAATACACCATGCCCTGGATCGGTTTACCGATCATGCCGGAGATGTTGGCTTCGGCTTCGGTCAGCCTGCGTACTACGTTGCTGATATCGCCCATTACGTCTTCAAGATTGTCGTGTCCGTCTGCGTAGAGGTCAGCGGCGGCTCTGTAAATTTCAGCCAGCGACGTGAGCAATAAACTCAACGTCTCGTCGGTCGCGTCCCATGCCATTTCCACTTCGTCCCAGAAGGGCAGTGTCCGTGTGGCGGGTAGCACCCGCGCCTGCCATGCGTAATTGGAGGGCGGCTGTCCCTCGCGTTGCAGGCGCGCGAACTCGCCCAACACGTTGAAGAACTCGCGGTTCATCTGCTCGATGCGAAAAGCCATATCGGTGGCACGCGCCACTTTTTGTTGCAGCAAGCCAAAGTCCGAGGGGCGCAGCGCTTCGTTCGTCTCACCGAGCAAACGTCCGAGCACGCCCGCGTTTGTCCCGCCGACTTCCTTCATCATGCGGTCCATGTCAAATTGATTTAATTTGAACGACAGCGCGTTGGTCGTTGCTGCTTCCAAATGATGACCTTCGTCAATGATGAGGTGCGAATATTCGGGCAGGACTTTGCTTCCCGTGGCGACATCCGAAAGCAACAGCGCGTGATTGACGACGAGCACGTTCGCGTTTTGAGAAGCGGACTTTGCGCGATGGAATGGACAGGCTCCGCCGGTACGTTTGATGCACGTATCGGTCGTGCACGCATCATCCTCAGCCGACATTCGATTCCACACCTCACGCTCGGTCGGCCCCGTGAGATTTAATTCGCTTCGATCTCCGCTCTGGTTGTCCAGTTGCCAAACCATGACCTTTGCCAGCACCCGGATCTCATCTTTATTGCGCGGACCGAAGTGCCGCAAATTTTCCAAACGGCGCGGACACAAATAATTCGAACGTCCCTTCAACAAGGCGAAACGAAAATCAAGATTCAATGCCTGACTCAAATTCGGCAGATCGCGCTGCACCAATTGATCCTGCAAGTTGATGGTGTTCGTAGAAACGACCACACGTGTATTGTTCTGTTTGGCAAACAACGCTGCGGGTACTAGATACGCAAATGAGTTGTGTACCACAATGTCGTTGGCGACGAAGTTTGGTTCGCCATCCATTGTCAAGTCAAAAGTTTCCGCTTCACCAACTGGCTCAATTGCCACTATTCGATCCCAGTATAGATCTGATGTTGCGGTTTCCATTAAGGCAGGTGAGAATAGAAATTTGCCTACGGCATGCATCTTATTCCGGCTGATCTCCCGTTGGCGATCAGATGATATGGTGCAGGCATTGCGGATCGCATACCATGAAGTCCCGACTTGGAGTCTCTGTTGGTTAATATGCTCCCATGCCTGAACGGGAAGTAAATCATCGTTGGGATTATATTTACCGTTGCCATTAATCTCATGCCAACCATCAAGAGATTGTTTTCGTTTCCCAACCATATATTTACCAACAGTCTGCCAAAATATTCGTTTGCTGTGAATGTCCAGAATGGCAAGGTGCCACGAGTCAAAGCGCCTTTCATTTAGAAGGGTTGATTTGTAGCGCACACGGGAGATAATTCCTAACCGCAGAAGAAGATGTTGGATATCAGATATCAATTGCTCTGACGCTGATGAAAACGTAATATTGCCTCTCTGTGGTTCAATGCTGCCATCTGTGACCCAGAGACCAGCCAGCAACGCGCAAATGGTTTCTTGATCAGCCAGGAAATACGCCGCAGGAATAGTTTTCGTCCGAGCGTCTCGCCCTAAAACATTCAATTTTTCCAGTAACAAATTCAAACCGCTGCGTTCATGTGCCAGAAGGCTTAATCGGCGGAATCCATAATGCCCTTTTGCTTTGTGTTGTGTCATCTGGACGTTGCCAAGTTTTTCAACATTTTGGCGGAAGGTTTCAACAACTCCTGCATCGAAATTGGTAAAGTTCAATGAATCAGGATGCCCACAACCGCCGTCACCGAGCATCGCGCCAGTAACAAAAGCCTCATGAAAAGGATAGGAGAGATTACCAGTTGGAAGACAACGCGCAGTAGCGATCCGGTCACCGACTTTGAGGTCACAGAGTGGTTGCCAACCGTTGAAGGTTAGGAAGGGATGGTTGGCTGTGGCCGTAATTTTTCGCCCCAATGCGGTTCTCAATTTCCACACAGGGCGAATGCCATTCTTATATACCACCCGGATTTTTTGATATGTCAGTTTACCTTTTGCGGTGATGCAGAGAATTGGTTCGAGGGGGGGCGTTCCTGCTTGAACAATCTCTCCAATTTGCCTGCGTTCGCCACTCATAAATGTCAGCCATGTATCGCCTGTTAGGCATTTCCCCACACCGGTTCCGGCCTCCACCATCAAATGACTGCCATAAGAAAGCGAATTTGTCACTGCGCGCAGCATGTCCACTTGTTCGGGGCGCTGCTCGAAAGTTTCGAAATATTGTGAGAACGGTCCGCCATATTCCAACACCGAAGCGACTTCATCCACGTCCAACGGAATTGGTTTCTCCGGGTTATCCAACGGCGGATATTTTGTGTCATCGAACCATGAGGGTCCGCTTTGTTTTTTGGTTTTCTTCGCCTGAATCCCCTCTTTGGCTTTTGCCTTGAGCACTTCCTGAAAGATCCAATTCGCATCCCATTCCAACGGCTCGCTTAGGCGGACGATCTCCGTCACAACCTCCAGCGGCAACTCGCGTGCCATCTCAAATAATTTATTGAACGCCGCCATCGTGACCTTGGCATCGTCCATGGCACGGTGGGTGGCAGGGAGCAGGATGCCGAGTTGTTTGCCAAGTGCGCCTAAGTTATAACGACTCGCGGTGGGCATCAACACCGCAGCGAGCTCATAGGTATCTATGACTTCGTTGTATTGCAAGATGCCTGCCTTTTGCAGGAATCCTAGATCAAAGCGGACGTTATGCCCGATCACGGGGGCGTTGCCAACAAAGGCTTCCAGGTCTTGCGCAACGTCACGGAACTTCGGTGCGTTACGCACCTCTGCATCCGTGATACCGGTCAGTCCTGAGATGAATTCTGGAATATGTTTGCCGGGATTGATGAGTGACGACCACTCGGCTTCCACGCGATGCCCCTTGAACTTCACCGCCCCGATCTCAATGATCGCATCGCGGTCCTCGCTTAAACCAGTTGTTTCAATGTCTATGGATACAATGGATTGCATAATACGTGTACTTCGTTGGGCATGCAGGCAAATGCTTGATGCCCAGGAAGATTCTCTTTCCAATAGGGAGTAAATTGTTTTATTTGCAGAAGTAGAACAAGTGTATCATGAATTAAATGCCATGTCATTGCGAGGGCGATGTTCTTCCGCCCGAAGCAATCTCCAACTTTTTAATGGCGTTTTACTTACTGATTCGGAGATTGCTTCGCCGCCAAAGAACGGCGGCTCGCAATGACATAAGGTGATGACTATTCCGGCAACGCGGACTTGATCGCTGCTAATTGTGTAGGACCCAGCGGTTTTTCCTTGCCCTTTTGCCGCATGAAATCCTTGAGTTGCTTGATCTTTAATGCGGGCAATGGCGCGCCTTCCACTTGTTGTAAATCCACTTCATCGTGCATAAAAACCAGCGCGGCTCGCACTTCAGGGATTTCGCCCTCGTTGAGCTTCTTCGCCAAGATTTTGTGGACCGCAGCGATCTCGCCATCCGCTTCCAGGTCAGGGCGACCAATCCCTTCCTGACCAAAAATGCTCATGTACGCTTGCAAGAATCCGCCACTGCCAACACGCCAGCGATTCTTTGCGTAAGTTACTACGCCGCGCTGACGATAGGGGAGTAGAGTCCATACACCGGCAGGACCCACGAGTAAATGCGATGCCGGTGTGACAAAATGATACATCGTGTAGTCACCGGGCAGCCCTTTGAGCCCCGCATCGAATTTTTCATCAGGTCGCGGGCTGCGTCCCCAACGATTGCCCATGTACATGCCGACCTGTGTGAGAATGAAGCCCACCACCAAAGCGACAATCGAATAAGTGACCAGTTGTGAGTTGGCTGGGTTTGAGAATGACATATACATTCCGCCGCCGAGTACGATGAGTGCCAAAATACTTGTCCACTGACCGATGATGCTATTGCGTTTAATAAGTTTTTCGTTTTTGATGATTTTCATGTTTTCCTTTTGGGGACACGGATTTCACGGAATTGACGGATGGCTTTTGATTTGACGGAAAAGACCTATTCCTTGGTCCAAGAGAGCGAACCTTTGCGTTCATTGTCATAAACTTTTCGGCGGAATTCAGCCGTTGGACCAAAATTAAGCACTAATCCAACTTCGATGTTTGTTGCTTTGAGATAATTCAACAGTTGAGCCGGGTGGTCATCGACGATCTTCTCTGCGGCTTTTAGTTCCAACAAAACAATATCATTTACGATCAGATCTGCAATATGCTTGCCGACCTTTTGACAATGAAAATAAACACGCAGATGAGCCTGCGATTCTACGTTCAACCCGATCTCAGTCAGAAGAATCACAAGGGCATTTTCGTAAACCTTTTCGGAAAACCCATAGCCAAGCTCTTTATGAACTTGAAAAAACACGCCCAGGATTTTTCCGGTTAACTCTGAGTGTTTACCCTCAAATTTGCCGCGAGTACCCATCACATCTTTTCCGTAAATTCAAAATTATTCCGTGTCGTCCGCGTAATCCGTGTCCAAAAATTACTTCTTCAAACTTTCCTCGATCGCAGATTTCATCGCATCGAGCACCTTGGACTCAACCGCTTCCTTTGCCACGCGGATCGCGTTCTTGATTGCCAGCGCATCCGAACGTCCGTGACCGATGAAGACCAAACCGTTAATACCGAGCAACGGCGCTGCGCCCTCTTCACTGGGATCAAGCAATTTCTTTACCTGTCCCAAAGCCGGCTTGACGAGCGCTCCGCCCAACAACGCCAGCGGACCTCCGCCTTTGATCGATGTACGGATCTTTTCAATGATCAACTTGGCAACCGCCTCCGTGGATTTCAAAAGCACATTGCCAGTGAAACCATCTGTCACTGCCACGTCTACATGACCGTTGAAGATCTCCTTGCCTTCCACGTTGCCGATGAAATTTAAATTGGCTTTTTCAAGGAGCGGGTATGCGCCTTTAACCAATTCACTGCCCTTGCCAGCTTCTTCACCATTCGATATTAATCCGACGCGTGGCTTTTTCACACCCCGTACACGCTCGGCGTAGACACTGCCCATGATGCCGAACTGCAAAAGATTCTCGGGTTTGCAATCGGGGTTGGCGCCGATATCTAAAATAATGCACATGCCAGTTGCTGTGGGGAAGGGTGGCGCCAACGCAGGCCGGTCCACGCCGCGGATGCGACCCAAACGGAACAACGCCGTCACCATCGCCGCACCGGTATTACCCGCTGTAACGAACGCATCCGCCTCGCCTTTTTTGACAAGGTCATAACCAACCGCCATCGAGTTCTGCGCATCTTTATGACGCGCTTTCATCACCAGGTCTTCGCCTTTATCGTGCATCGTCAACATTTCCGGTGCGTTGACCACGCGTATGGGTAGATTCGCTCCACCCAACGAATCAAGCAACGGCTGAATCTTTGAAGCGTCCCCCGTCAAAAGTATTTCCACCCCATATTCGCGCGCCGCCATCACAGCGCCTTCCACATCTGGCGCGGGGAAGTTGTCGCTCCCCATCGCGTCCACAACAATTCTCGTCATAAGTTCTCCTGTTGTTTTTTAGGTTCAAGCGTGAAAAAGAAAGTTGCACCTTTTCCAATCTCTGATTCTACCCATATTGTACCGCCATGCACTTCGATGATCCGTTTTACAAGCGCGAGCCCGATGCCGGTGCCCTCTGATTTTGCGTCAAGCTTATCAAATAAGCCGAACACCTTTTGGTGATATTCAGGCGCAATCCCAATGCCGTTATCTTTCACAAAGAATGCCTGCTCTGCGTTTATCACACGCGTTCCAATTTCGATGACCGGCTTCTCAGTTTGCCTCGTGAACTTGGTCGCGTTGACGATCAAATTCTGCAGGACTTCCACCAGTCGGATGCGATCCACGTTGACAATGGGAAGCTCCGCCTCGACTCTCACTTCAACCTGTTTCTCCGTCAACTGGCCGTGTACCAGCTCGAGCGCTTCATTCACCAAATCCCCAAATGGAATTTTCGTTGGCGGGTTGATCAAGCGCCCGATGCGCGAAAGCTCCAGGATCTCATCCAGCAGGCGCTGCATCTTTTTTGCCGCTTCACGAATGCGGCTGATGGTGATTTCGATCCGTTGGATTTCGCCTCTTTGAATATCTGCCTCGAGGAAGCCCAGAAAACCGCCGATCGTCACCAGCGGACTCTTGAGATCGTGTGAGACAGAATAGGTGAAGCGTTCCAGCTCCGCATTCTTGGCTTCAAGTTCATGCACCAACACTTGCAGTCGCGCCTGGGTCTGCTTGTGATCGGCGAGTTCCTTTTGAAGCGCAACGAACAACCGCGCATTTTGGATCGAAATGGCAACTTCCTGTGCCAGGGCTTCGATCAGGGAAACATCACGCTGGCTGAACTTTTTTTCGGGGGTTCGGTTGTAAAGTGCCATCGTACCCAATCGTTTTTCACCGACCATGATCGGGACACCCATAAATGCATGCAAGCCCGATGTTGACCATTCAGATGCTGCGTTCGGATGCAGGGCATATTCATCCACGATCACGGGTCGGCCCTTTTCGTAGACGAGCCAGGTTATCCCGTATCCCTTGGGGAGTTTAGCTTTAAGGTTTGGATCTTCATTGAAATTATAAATATTTGTCATTTCAGCGCCGTCATCCGACATAAGGCTGACTGTGCCGGTTTCTGCGCCGACCAGTTCAACGCTAAGGCGGGCAACGATCTCCAGAATGCTGGGCAGATCCAACGTACTGCTGATCGCATGTGCAAATTCATTGATGTGCTTTTCACGGCGCAAGCTTTCTGCCCGATCTGCATATAAGCGCGCCCGACGAATGGCGATGTTGACCTGTTCACTAAGCGCCTGCATGAGACGGAGGTCGTCCTCTGTGAGTTGATACTCCGCTGGGCTCTCCACATTCAAGGTGCCGAAGATCTCGTCTCCGTCGAAAAGCGGCACGCAGATCTCAGAATGGATATGCGGCGATGCGCGCAGAAAATCCGATTCCCGGGTCACATCTTTTATAAGAATGGGTTGTCCCGTGTTTACTACTCTTCCTGATATCCCTTCTTCAGGAGATATCTTTTCGATCACACTTTGATACCCAACCTGATGCTGGAGTTGGAGATAGCCATTCTCCAATTTATACAGACTAACAAAGATGTACCCAAAGGTTTTTGCGATCGCTTCAACCACGGTATGTATAAGAACAGAGAGGTCAAGTTCCTGCGCAAGCGCACTTTGCACTTCGCTGAGCAGGGTTAGTTCGCGCGCTTGCCGTTCGGTGGTAATGAATAAGGAATGATATTTCTCCTCGCTTTCCTTTAGGGTCAATTCGGCTTGCTTTCGCACGGTAATATCGGTGAGAAAACCTTGCACAATATATTGCTGATTGTCTGACATGGAAACATTCATGCTTTCATCGTGGATCCATAAGAGACGCTGATCTTTTGTATAGATTCGGTACTCTGTTTCCAGGCGTGAACCTTCAGCCAGTAATTTCTCTTCTGTCGCTACAGCATATTCACGGTCCTCGGGATGGATCTGTTGGTACCATAGATCGGGGTTGGAGGTCCATTCCTCAGGTGTAAAGCCAAGTAATGCTTCGATCTGTGGGCTGACATAAAACCAGCGTCCTGACGCCCCAGTTTCTGAACTATAGATCACAGCCGGGACCCGTTCCACCAGTTCGCGGTATTTTGCCTCTGCTGCGCGCAGTTGTTCCTCAACTTTTTGGCGCTCTGAGATTTCCTGTTGGGCAGCTGTATATAAACGTGAGTTCTCTATGGCGATTGAAACCTGGTTGGCGATCCGGATAAATAAACTGAGATCGTTCTCGTCATAGGCGTTCAATGTATAGCTTTGTGCAGAAAAAATCCCAATGACTTGTTCTCCCAAAGTCAATGGAACGATCATCAAAGAAGCCGATAGTTTGGCTGTATTGCCCAGCATCCCAGTGCTCGTTGGAATCACAGCAAGTTCTTCGGGAGTTCGGTTGATCAACTTTGCCTTTTCACCGTGCAGTAATTTATAAAGGAAACTTTCCTCAGAAATTTTGTCTGGACTGCTGTCATATCTTTTACCGTCATCATACATGATCGGGTAGGTGACTTCGTTTTTTTGAGGATCATATAGCCCAACAAAGAACGTATCGATGTTAAGTTTTTGCTGGGCTCGCGTAAATACAACTTCCAATAACTCGGGCAGATCTTTCAAGGCTGCAACCGCCTGTCCGATCTCGTTGAGTATGGATAGTTGTTGAGCCTTCTGTTTGGTCTCTTCCAGCAGGCGCGTGTTTTGTATCGCCACAGCCACCTGGTTGGCGATGCCGGAGAGTAAATTCAGGTCATTTTCATTGTAAGCATTGAAAGTGTAACTTTGCGAAGAGATCACACCGATCACCTGATTGCCTACCGTGAGCGGCGCGATCATCAGCGATGCGGATACTTTGGACGTATCACCAAGTCGGTTCTCGCGATTGGTAAATCCCAATTCCTCGGGTGTCCGATTGATCAATGTTGCTTTTTCACCCTGGCGCAGGCTGCTCATAAGAGTGCCGTTGTTGTCCGTACTTTGTGTGGGTTCGTAACGCCGGCCTTCGTCGTACATAATTGGAAAAATGATCTCATCGGAATCGGGTCGATATAAACCCACGTAAAATGCGTCCAGCGGGATCGTTTTCCTGGCATGTTCGTAGATGCCCTCCAACAAAGAGGGCAGGTCTGTCAATTCCGAAACTGCGCGCCCGATTTCATTCAAGGTCAATAAGCTCTGGGCATTTTGTCTCGTCTCTTCAAGTAGGCGTGTATTTTGAATGGCGATACCAACCTGGTTGGCAATGCCTGTGAGCAGATTTAGGTCTTCTTCATTGTATGCATTGGGATCATAACTTTGAACGGAAAGGACGCCGATCGTTTCTTCTCCGAACAGCATCGGCGTGAACATCAGGGATTTGGTGATCCGGCTGACATCGCCAACAATTGTCGGGGTGGATTCGCTGCCGTTGTCTGTGCCAGACCATTGGTTGACGAGCAGCGGTTTTCGTGTCAGGATCGTTTTTCCTGAGAATGTGCTTTCCAAGACTGGGTTTGGACTTTGCTCCCATTTCCGACCATTGTCGTACATGATGGGAAAGGCGAGTTCGTTTTTTGTTTTGTCGTATAAACCGATAAAGAACAAGTCAACAGACAGTGCATTGCTTACCTGCCGATAAACATTTTCCAATAAAGTGGGCAGATTGCTGATGGTGGAGATTTCTCTGCCGATCTCATTCAGAATGGCAAGTCGTTGGGTGCGTTTTACGGTTTCTTCGAAAAGGCGGGCATTTTCGATCGCGATGACAATTTGATGGGCGAGCGCCGATAAAAGTATGAGTTGTTCATTGCTATAGGCATTTGTCTTATAGCTTTGTACTGAGATCACGCCGATTACTTTGTTCCCGACCTGTAAAGGGTTGATTAATATGGAAGCGGCAACCCGGGACGAATCGCCCACGCGGTTATCGGATTTGATCGCTGCCTTAACCTCATCTTCGGAGCGATTCCATAAAAGCGGCTTGCCTGTCTGAATCACCTGGGCGGCCCGTTGCGCCTTGAAAAGTTCTTTCTCGGGTTCATTCCATAATTTGCCGTCATCAAATGTCAGGGGGAAGGAAAGTTTTCCGGTCTGCTCGTTATAAATGGCTATAAAAAAAACATCCAGTTGAAAATGTTGCTTAACCTGTTCAAGGATCAGGGTAAAGATATTATCCAATTCCTTTAAGTTCGATATGGCAACACTCACATCATTCAGCATTACCAATTGATCTGCGCGGCGTTGTGCCTGTTCGGCAAAGCGTTCTCGTTCAAGAATTTCCTGGCTGAGCTTTTGCTGGCTGATTACCAATTCTTTTTGGCGGTCGCTCTCGATCTCATTGCGCTGGGTCATGACAACGACCAGAATGACAGTCACCAGCCCGAAAAACCCCATGGTCTCACCCATACTATGGTAATCTAATTCAGGGCGGATGAATGGCAATGCGGCCAGTGCTAGAAAATGGATGGCACTAATGGCAACTGTCACACGCACCGAATAGATCAAACTACTAAGCAGGAGCGGTACGATCACCCATACAAACGCAGCGAGAATCTGGTTTGGGGCGGGGTTTGGCAGTCTCAGTGCCACAAAATAAGATGGGAATATCAGGGTAAAGATCAGGATCAATGCCGCAAATTTGAACCAGCGTGTGCGTGCCAAGAAATACCCGGCGATCAAGAAGAGCAAGGCACTAGTAGGAGTATTGCCCGCAGCCATTTGATCGATAGCGACTGCGATGACAGCAAATAGCAGAAATGCAGCAGTCGTAATTGAACGCCTGTGATCTCCGATGTGTGGTAAGGGTTCAAAGGGCTCGGTTAGCCAGCCCCACAATTTTCCAAGAAAGATCATGAGCCGTGATATCAATCTCTTGATGTTCATTTTTATTGAGTGAATATGAAATCTGATTGCTTCTGTAGGGTAAATTTAAATGTTGAGCCTTTGCCTGCACCTTCTGATTCTACCCATATCCTGCCGCCATGTGTATCAACAATGCGCTTCACCAGCCCAAGCCCGATGCCAATGCCGTCGGTATTGGGGTCGAGTTTGCTGAAAAGTTCAAAGATTCTTTCCTGATGTTCCTTTTCAATGCCAATTCCATTATCACTTACCGAAAAGATATGTGCACCATTGACCTCCTCGAAGCCGATCCTAATGACAGGCTGTGTCTGATCGCCCATGAACTTGACGGCGTTTGTGATCAAGTTTTGCATGACTTGCACAACACGTGCCCGATCCACATGGACGAAGGGCAAGATCGCCTCGACCTTAACCCGAACCTGCTTCGCCTCCAGTACCCCTTCCGCCGCTTTGAGCGCATCCTGCACGATCTCATCAAAAGCCACAGTACTGGGCGGGTTCACGATCCGCCCCACCCGTGAAAGATCAAGCAACTCGTCTACGAATTTCCCCATCTTCTTTGCGGCTTCACTGATCTGTGCTACATTTCTCTCCACTCGTTCATGGTTTCCTTCTTTAATATCTTTTTCCAGAAACCCCAAAAAACCGGCGACGGTGATCAATGGCGTTTTTAGATCATGTGAGACTCTAATGGCAAAGCGATCCAATTCCTGATTCTTTAGTTTTAATTTTTGAATGAGCGCCTCGCGTTCCTGCTCTGCTTTCTCACGCATTTCTATCTCTTGCTCGGCTTGCGAAAGATTATAGTAAACGTTCCTCACCAGACGATAAACCGCATTGCCCGCCACCAAAATGATTACGCTTGCTATAAAAAAATCCTCGGGGCTGCCTGCGATAACTTGTATCGGCTCATACCATCCATTTATATCTCCAAACACAAGCCAGCCTATACAAAGTATGATCAATATCGCCAGATTCAAAATGACCCGCCCACGCAAAACCAAGCCTGCCACGATCAGGATCACTGGATATCCAAGCAATCCAATATCGTGAACCCCCTGTCCGAAGGTTGCCAATCCTGTGATCAGTAGAATGATGGTAACCGCCAGGATTGTACTGGGTACAGAGATCGCATTTTTCTGTAGTAACAGAATTGAACCCAGGATGGGTCCAAGCCCGATCGCAATGATCAGTGCTTCGCGATAGCTTTCATATATTAGATTTGTGACTGTTAATGCCATGAACAAAAAAAAGGAGGTCACTGCCACCCAGCGGATCGTGCTGGCAATCTCTGTTTTACTGCCATGTGGATGTCTTCTTAAAGTGATTGAAATTGGTCCCTGGTCAGGTGGGCTCTTTTTCATTTTATATATGCCTTTGTTGTTTTATTTGCCAGGAACCCGGATACGCACAAGCTTTTTGGCTCATCCATTAAAATTTGTCCTAAAATCTGTTCGTTTAATTCCCAAAAACACCTTGCTTGACAACACAATGAACACGATTATAATACGCCCTGCTAATGCGCTGGTGCTGGAATTGGCAGACAGGCACGCTTGAGGTGCGTGTGTCGTAAGACGTGGAGGTTCAAGTCCTCTCCAGCGCACTGGTAAACAAAATCCCCGAAAACCATCGGGGATTTTTTATTTGGATAAGTAACCGCCTCGTTCCCAGCCGACAACTGTTTCTACTTAACTTGCCTTTGTGGCGCTTCAAGCTGGTGCCTGTTTAATTTTCAACGATCAAACTACAACACGTGACTGCGCCTTCTGCCTTGGCGAGTTCATCTACTACCACTGGTTTGATCTTGTAGCCGAGTTCCATAAGCTTTGTACTCGTCTTAGGGAATGCAACCGGGAAAATGATCGCCTCACCAACTGGCAGACAGTTTGCCCCAAAAGGTTCTGATGTGTCCACATCGATCAAGTCAAACCCTTCGAAGTTTTCCACATCCACCCATTTGCGGTTGATGAGCAGAGTCTTTTCATCTACGCGGGTGACGGCGGTTTTGAGATGGAGGCAATCGTGCATTGCAACGCCTTGGGTTTTATAGCCATACTTCCCCAACTTTTCATTCATTTGATCGATCGCAGACTGGTTGCTGCGTGTGGATAAGCCTACGTAAATATTCTTGCCCAGCACCAACACATCCCCGCCATCTATAGTACCCGGCGACTCGATGAAGACGAGTTCTCGGTAGGGGCGTAAGGCTTGGGTGATGGATAGAGTTTCAGGTTTACGAGAATCAGCTCCGGGGTTGGTAATGAGCGCCACGTCCGGCAGGATCACGGCTGTATCTTCTACAAAGACTGAGTCCGGCAGATCTACTTCGGCGGGTAATTCCAAAACAGCATAGCCAAGGTCTTTGAGAGCCTGCACATATCCGTGATGTTGCGATTGCGCGATCTGTACATCGATCGGTGTGCGGTCAATGTGGGTGAGTTCACATTCGTTGAAACGTGGACTCACATCGCGGGTGATGGCGAGACGCATTATTTTTCTCCGGTCCGGTAACGGTCGATCAATGCCTTGGTGCGCGGATCACTGGGGTTGTTGAACAGATCTTGTGGATTGGAATCCTCAATGAGCTCACCGTCAGACATCACAATGACTCGGTCAGCCACGTCGCGCGCAAACCCCATTTCATGTGTGACGACCAACATGGTCATGCCATCTTTGGCAACCTTCTTCATAACATTGAGCACTTCGCCGATCAGTTCGGGGTCAAGCGCGGAGGTGGGTTCGTCAAAGAGCATCACACGCGGTTGCATGGTGAGTGCGCGCGCAATGGCGATGCGTTGTTTTTGTCCGCCCGAGAGGCGGTTGGGGTATTCATCCTTTTTGAAGAGCATGCCGACGCTATCGAGATTCTCTTCTGCCAGCGCGATGGCTTGATGGCGATCCATACCTTTGACGGTGACGGGTCCTTCAATGACATTATCCAACACGCTCATGTGCGGGAACAGATTGAACTCCTGAAATACCATGCCGGTTTTCAGGCGCACATCATGCACCAACTGACGATGTTCCTTGCCTTTTTCTCCGCCTTCCACTTTGACACCATCGACTTCAATGGTTCCATGGGATGGTTCTTCAAGAAAATTGATGCAACGCAGCAAGGTGCTTTTTCCGGAGCCACTGCGTCCGATCAGACAAACCACTTCGCGCGGCTGGATCTCAAGTGAAATATTTTTGAGGACTTGAAGTCGTCCAAAATATTTATCAAGGTTGGAGATTTTGACAATAGCTGTCATGCTAGCGATCTCCTTTGGATAGACGATTTTCGATCCGGCTTTGAATGGAGGTAAGCACCAGGGTCATGACCCAATAAAAAATGGCGGCCATGATCAAAGCCTCCAGGCTATGGAATTGCGCACGACCCACCTTGACGGCGCGCCACATGACTTCATGGACGAAGCCGGTGGCTGCCACCAGTGCAGAATCTTTGGTCATCGAGATGAAGTCGTTGCCCATGGGTGGGATGGCAAAGCGCAGAGCTTGTGGCAAAACGATTCGACGCATGGTCTGCCCAGGTGTCATACCGAGCGCGATGGCGGCTTCGCGTTGCCCTTTTCCAACGGATGCGATCCCAGCCCGGAAGGTTTCACTCATGTAGGCGCCATAATTCAATCCAAGGGCAAGTACACCTGCCCAAAGCCCAGGTAGTTTTGCCCAAAATGGACTGATTTGCGGCATTGCGAGAAAGAAGAACATGATTTGCAGATACAGTGGCGTGCCGCGTATCAACGATACATAAAAAGTGCTCAAGGCATAAACAGGGGGGAATTTGGATAATCTTCCCAAGGCAGCGAGCAGTGCCAGCGTGATTGCCAGAAGAATGGAAAGGAGTGAGATCTGAAGAGTCTGCCCTAACCCACCTGCAATGAATAACATGTTGTCTTGAATAAATTGCGAATTGACCTTGATCGGTCCGCTAAATAATAAGACTAATGATACAAGCAGAATAAACCAGGTTATAGCTACGTTTGCCTTAAAGTGACGTTGTGTACGCAGTTGAGCTTGATAGAGCAGTTCGGCTTGAGACTTTTGACCACCAGTTTCTGGTTGTGCTAAAAGGTTCATTGCTTCCAATCCTTTGGGTAGTTGGATTCAATAAAGGGAAGCGGCAGTACGCCGCTTCCCTTATTCAAGAAACGAAGATTAAGGAACTTTTGTCAGGTCTTCGTTGAACCATTTGTTTGAGAGGTCACTGAGGCGACCATCGCTGTGCATGGCGGAGAAGAGTTTATCCACTTCGGCACGCAGCGTGTCAGTGGGCAGAGTGGATGACTTGTCAAACGCAGCGGCGAGTTCTTCTGAATAGACTGCGCCACCAACCAGGGCTACGGGAATGCCGGCAGCGATATTGGCATTCACAACGGTTACAGAGGTTGCGTATGCGGCAAAGTCGGTGCGGCCTGCGGCGAGCGCCTGGGCACATTCCTGATCGGATTCAAGCGGTACAACGGTGATATCCGCAGGCGGTTTGGCGTAAATGGAGGAGGCGGGTAAACCGAGATCTGCACCATTCAACCAGGTCTCGTATGTGGTGGAAACACCGGCGCAGATGGCTTGTCCGGCAAGTTGGTCCAGGGAGGTGATGCCGGAATCAGCAAGCACGGCAACTACTGCGGGTGTATAGTAGTAGGGGACGCTGAAATCAAGCACTTTCTGGCGATCAAGGTTGATGGTCATGGAACCAACGCTCAGATCCCATTTGTCAGCCCAGTTACCGGCGGTGAGGGTGTCCCAACCGGGAGTGGCGAAACAGGTTTCCACATCAAGCGCATCACCAACAGAGATGGCAACGTCAACATCGAAGCCCTGCATTTCGGCGGTGGTCAGGGCATCAGTAGGACACTTGGTGTCAGAGGGGCGTTTGCCTTCGGTGTTGAGGAAGGACTGCGGCGCATAGTTCGGGTCAGTGGAAATTAAAATATATCCACGTTCCTTGATGGCGCCAAGCAGGTCAGTTGCCTGTGAGCCACCGCCACCGCAAGCCACAAGCGCCAGCGCGGCAATGATCACGAGCACGAACACTTTATACATATTCTTCATGAGATTTCTCCTCGATTTGGTTTGTTTGTGAAAGTAGTACGCATCAATATCGTGTGCAACTAAATTTTTATATGATAGGAACTACCTCCTTTCTGCTTGCAAAATTTCTCTAAGCATAGACTATTTTTATCAAATATGCAAGAGAATTGATAAATCCATCTGTGTGGGCAATAAAAATGACATCTTTTACTGGCAGGCATTGTCGCTTTTGTGGAGGCTCAGTTATGACAGAATGGTAAAATTGCCTCATCAAATTTCTGGAGGCGTACATGACTGCTATATTCCCAAGCGAAGAATGGTTGAAGGGCTTGGAAGCCAGGTTGAATACGGATGAACGTTATAACGGAATCGCCAAAAATTGGGAGGGCGATTTACTTTTCAATATTGAGCCGGAGGGTAATTTAAAGGAACAACTCACGTTCTATATTGACCTCTGGCACGGTAAATGTCGAAAGGTGGAATACAAACCTCAGATGGATTCTCATCCAACCCCGGTCTTTACATTGACTGCTTCCTACAACAATATTACAGCCGTGCTGACCAGTAAATTGAATCCCATGACTGCCATGATGACTTCCAAGTTAAAGGTGAAGGGCAGTATGGGCTATATGATGCGCAATGTGCCGACCGTGCTGGATTTTGTCCGCGTGGCGCAGGAAGTTACGAAAGAGATTATGTAAACCCATCGCGCTGAGCGGAGTGAGCGCTCGTTGCGAACGTAGTCGAAGCGTCCTTCGTCTACAGGTTTCGACTTGCACTCAACCCTCCGCTCAGGACGAATAATATTATGCAACCGATTCTCAAAATTGATTTAACAACTGGCAAGACGGAAGAATATCGCATCCCGGAAAAATGGGAAAAGGATTTTCTTGGCGGCGCTTCACTCGCAGCTCGTATTTTATATTCAACACTCACAAAAGACCTGGACCCACTTTCGCCGGAGGCACCACTGCTCTTTATGATGGGACCCATGACAGGCACCTCCGGCCCGACAACTGGACGCTTCGTCATCTGTGGAAAAGGACCTGCTACAGGACTATGGGCAGAATCCAACATCGGAGGTTTTTGGGGACCCGAGCTGCGCGCGGCTGGTTATGATGGGTTATGGATCACCGGCAAGGCGTCAGAGCCGGTGTATCTCTGGTTAAACGGAAGCAGGCTCGAGGTCCGAAGTGCCGCGCATTTGTGGGGGCTGGATACATATCACACGCAGGATAAGGTCAAAGAGGAAGTCGGAGAAAAATCCGCCAGAGTCTGTGTCATTGGTCAGGCAGGTGAGAAGCAGGTTTTGTTTGCTTCTATCATGTGTGATCACGGACGTATGGCGGGGCGTACGGGCATGGGCGCGGTGATGGGGGCGAAGAATCTCAAGGCAATTGCCGTGCATGGGGTCAATGAGATTCCAGTATTTGATATCGTGAAATATAAAGCCTTGCGCTCAGAAGCCAATCGCAAATTGCGTGATGATAACGAAGCGAAGATCCTTCGTGAAGTTGGAACCGGCGGCGCCGCGAATTATGCCGAGTATCTTGGCGCAATGCCTGTAAAGTATTATTCGCAGGGCTCATTTGCAAACATCGATCAAATATCGGGTTCGCAGATGACCGAGACGATTCTGGTTGGTAGAAGCGCGTGTCAGGGGTGTGTCGTCGCCTGTGGACGTGTGGTGAAATTGCCGAAGGACTCGACAAAGCGCAAGGGACCTGAACATGAAACAATGGTTGGGTTCGGCGCCAATTTGTTAAATGATAATCTCGAATCCATTGTAGATATGGGTGAGTTGTGTGACCGTTATGGTATGGATACCATTAGCACCAGTAACACCATCGGGTTGGCATTTCGTTTATTTGAAATGGGAATTATTACAACACAAAACACTGGCGGCATTGAATTGAAGTGGGGTGATGTAGATGCGATCGAGAGATTGGTACGTATGATCGGCTCACGCGAAGGTATCGGTGATTTGCTGGCGCAAGGTTCCAGACGCTTTGGTGCGCATTTCAATATGGAAGCGGAAGCCGTTCAGGTAAATGGACTCGAGGTTGCCTATCATGATCCGCGCGGGGTATCGGGGATGGCGTTATCGTATGCAACCAGTCCGCGTGGGGCATGTCATAATCAGTCGGATTATTTCTTTGTAGACTGGGGACATTCACAAGAGAAGATCGGGATCGAGTATCTGCCTCCGCATGCCCAGGCTGAGAAATCAGTGTATGTGGCAAAACATCAAGATTGGCGTACGATGTTCAATGCCATCGTGATGTGCATTTTCGCAAACGTGGAACCCGATGAACAGGTGAAACTGATCAATGCTGCCTGTGGGTTGAATTGGACGCTTGACGAGTTGATGCGATCTGGCGAGCGTGCCTGGAATCTCAAACGTGCCATCAACATTCGTATGGGTTTGAATGCAGCGAATGATAAATTACCCAAGGCGTTGCTTGAACCATTCCCTGATGGCGGCTCGGCTGGTTTTGTGCCTGATTTCAATGGGATGTTATTTACCTACTACGAAGCGCGCGGCTGGGATCTCGAAACCGGAAAACCCTCGCACAAGAAGTTGCTCGAGTTGGGATTAGATGATATAGCGATGGATTTGTGGGGATAAAAGGCATGTAACTGTTACAAAGCGAACCTTGATAGGTGTTAGGATAAATTACTGTCAAAACCCATATAAAAGTAACTTGGTGTTGGAGTAAATGTACTTACACTGGATTAGATGATCAATTCACAAAAGGAGAATCGCTATGAAAAAGTTATCTGTTCTCGTAAGTTTGACCCTTGTTATGGTGTTAGGGTCGCTGCTGTTGGCACCATCTGTGTCAGCGTTGACGGTTGATCAACCGTCTGTTGCACTGGCTGGCGCACAGACTGCCCAGTTGATTGTTGAGAATCGCACCACTGGAACTCTTTACGTCACCTTGTCTGGCCCGAAGACGTATTGGTTTAATACCGCAAAGCAGGGCAAAGCTACCTTCAAGGATATTGAACAAGGCAAGTACACCATCACTGTAACGTCCACAGCTTGTACTGGTTCCCTGACCTACGAAAAAAACATGAAAGGTAATATAACCCTGAAGGGTTTTAAATGCGTTGCCCAGAGGCTTGGTTTGGTCGATCAAAAGGTTGCCAAGTTGACGGTGACGAATCAAACTGGTGGCACGTTATATATAACCTTGTCGGGACCCACAACCTACTATTTCACGGCGGATAAAAAAGGAAAAAACGTATTCAACGACATCCTGCCAGGGAAATATGATATTTCAGTCAGGAGTTCCGCTTGCGGTGGCACCCTCTCCTATTTCAAAAAACTAGAGGGCAATGTATCTCTGCCATCGTTTATATGTACATAAAGTAACGAAACCAGGTTGTGCACCCAGCTCGTTTTTTACGGGCTGGGTGTTATGGATTATATAGGTGCCATGTTTGATGACGCAGAGTGGGTTATTTATTTGTTGCGGGTGTATCGCGCCAAACATGACAAGCGTTCTAGTGAATCAATTTGGATGCCGAAGTGGTGAAAGCCTACGAACTCGCCAACCCGCTCGGCATGAGCGCGGATGGGTTGTTGCGGTATTGGAAGAAAGTGAAGATGGCGGGGTAAAAGTAAAACGTCCCGAAGGTTTTATTGAAGTCAAATCTTCGGGACGATGTTGCATTGATGATTGGCGATTAGTCTGTAATTGTAACTTGATCGTCTGGGTGTTCGGCGTTCCACTTGGCAACCAACTCATCACTGGTTTTGCCGATGTGTTCGCGGTTAATGATCGTGCCGGTAAAGATGCCGGGGATGTTCAAGCCATTCCCGAAAGCGGTATCGGCGCGGTATTGAAGATCAAGCGTACCATCGAGACTGATGTTGGGGGCATAAGTGCCAAGCCCTTCCACTTTGACGGCGCGACCAGAGCGGTTGAACTCGATGATCTGGTCGCGTAACTCCTTGATGACCTGGTCGATCGAACCTTCCACCAAACCTGTGGCGCGTGAGAGTGCGCGGATCAGTTCGGGGCGTTGCACGGTGTTGCCCTGTTCGACGCGGGGACGATACGCCCCAATTGCTTTGATTTTACTTGCCATTCTTTTTATTCCTTTTCTAAATAATTGGTTGATCCATTCGGGGATTAGCGTGCGTGGCCTTTGCGTGCAAGACCCCTATTGGGACAGCCCGCACAGTATATAAGAAAATAGACTTAACGACATTACGTTTTTGTCAAATGGGTTTGCAGTTGGTTAACATACCTGCACAGTTGCATGTGCATGAATCATCGACGTCGATTGATTGAATCCTCGGCGAGGATGTAGGCAAACCTCGCCGAGGATTGGGTCAATCCTGCCCGAAGATTCACTTAATCGATGCCGTCGATTCAACGAATCATCGGCGTAGATTGGCTTAATCACCTCTATTCTTTCTTTTGACTGGAAATGAGGCTTGAGGTGATATTTCGGTGGGGTTGATTCTAAAAGGTCGCTTCGCAAAGATCCACGTTGAACGAGGGAAGAAAGTAACGTGCACTTTCATACTTATTGCCTTTGTTTTAATGCCACGTCTCTGTACAATTTATTTGTATGCTAGGGAGTCAAAGGATTATTCACTAGGACAACCTATTACAATCAGGGCAGTTTCCTGGTTGCAGACAAAATTCGGGAGGAACCAATGTTTGCATTCAAGGCACAGAAAGCAAGCGTGATTCGCAGTTTATTAATTGCAGTGATTTTGTTCAACGCGCTGATACCGAACCCCGCCGCAGCGTTATCATCCTCAGGCGCTGAACAAGCCGACTCGGTATTTGTATCCATTGCAACTCAGGGGCGTAAAGGGCTGGCAATCATATCGTCGAATCGCGTTCGATCCACACTTCAACAAGAAACTACAGCCACTGCGTTGCCAACAGATACGGCAACTTTACCCCCAGAGCCTTCAAACACGCCTGCCCCTACCGGGACGATGTCACCCACACTTGAAGGCACATCAACTGCTACCGTTACACCTTCGCGAGCACCAACCGACATATCCATTTCAACTCAAGCGTCCAACTTATCGACTGGATTATCGGACTTAGCCGCTGAGTTATCAGCAACCCCGAACCAGGCAAAAGTTGGAGATCAGGTAACTTTCAATTTGAAGATCGTCAATAACGGGAAGACCCCTTTTTCTGGTGTTCATTTTTCCAACATTCTGCCAGAAGGATTCGCTTATGTTAAAAGAGATGGCAATGGTTTTGCCTTTGATGAAAAAACCCGCGAGTTGTCGTGGACTGCCGAAAAAGAAACAACCATACTCGCGGGTGAGAGTCTTATTTTGGAATATGCGGTAATCGTTGATTTGCCGGTACAAGTTTCACAGATCGTTGACACCGCAAGTTTGGTGGCAAACGAGTTGAAGGAACCCTTTATTGTTGAAGCATTTTTGACACTCTCTGATTTGGATGATTTTTTGACCCCGCTTGATTCAAAAGGCGGTGAAGCTCTTGGTTTGGATGGGCAGATCAAAGTCAGTTTGCCTAAAGACAGCCTTGAGTCTTCTGTGCTTGTGTCCATTCAGGATTTGAAGCCAGCCCCTACAACGGACGGGGAGCCCTGGCTGGTATTCGAACTTGAACTGCGTGTGCCTCAACCTCAAGAGGCGCAATCCCTATCCTCTGAAACTTCCAGTGAAAACGATAGAGTCATTCCCCTGGAATCCGTCGAAGCAAAATTCAGCGAACCAGTAGAACTCAGCGTTTCCTTCGACGGACTTACAGACCTCGCGACACTCGAGGCTGACCAAACGCCCTTCCTGGTTACATTGGATGAAGCCTCCAACACGTGGGTGCGCGTGCCGTTGAAGAGCATTGACCGTGATGCCAACCGGATTACGGCAGAACTCACACATTTCTCCACTTGGGGTGTGGGCTTTGGTCCTTCCTTCCCAACGAATGGGGCAAATGTATTGTTATTTGGCAGTGCTTTTCCATCCGTTTTCACAGGCAGTTCCAAGTATTCCATCCCACTTTGGACGCCGCCCGGGCGTAACGGTATGGAACCTGATTTGGCATTATCTTATTCCAGTAGTTCGGTAGATGGCGTTTTAGGTGATGTACAAGCACCTTGGGTAGGTATGGGTTGGAGCATCGATAGCGCCGAGATCGCTCGCAAGATCACCAGTGGCGGTTGCAGCCCTTGCGGAGGCGGATCATACGGTTATGAAGAAAAATTTATGCTGTTGTTGAACGGCACCGGCTATGAACTGATCCTCGATGCCACCACAGCAGGGAGATATCACACCAAGGAAGAAAGCTTCCTGTATATCCAGCGTCACAATGATAGCTTAGGAAATAATGCCCCAGCCGCAACGAATTTGACCGGTGAATGGTGGGAAGTGGTGGAAAAGAACGGCACGCGTTGGAGATTGGGAGCGACTACAGATTCGGAACAACTGGCGGCGATGGTGGGTTACCCCGGAACCAACCCGCCAACCGGCGCATGGGCAACTTTAGGTTATGCGGGACATGCGGCAAACCTGGTGGCTGGACGCTGGCGCGTGGACCAGGTGACCGATACCTTTGGCAATCGAATGAGTTTTGCCTATACAGAAGATGCCCGCACGCTGCCGCCGGGTACCAGCGGCAGCTATGATCGGGCAAGTTATATCGGTGCCATTACTTATACTACGCATACTTCGGGTACCCCGGTCGCCGGTTATACCATTGTCTTTGTGCGCGAAAGCCGTGCATCAAGTGATGAACCTGCGTCTCCGAACTATTGGGACAATTGGGATACCTACCGATTAGACCGCATTGACATCTACTATGGATATAATATTATCCGTACTTATGATTTGGGCTATACCATTGACACGCACACTGATGGTAGTGTGACCTGGCAGACGACCACGCTGACTTCTTTGGCAACTTCGGGAGGCGGGACATCGGCCCCAACCGTCACATTGACTTATGTAGATAAAGACAATCGCGCGGCAAATGGGTCTGGTTCGAATGAATGGGCCTACCCGCGCCTAGCAACCATCAATAATGGATGGGGTGGCGTTTCCACATATACCTATGGGAATGATGGACGCCCCTATACCTCCTGGTACAACTGGCGTGTGACTACTCTTGACGTTAACGATGGCGTTAATGCCAACCCTGCACGAACGAACTTTACTTACGGCACACCCTGCTACAACGATACAACGGCGGGCTGGTGCAATTTAAGCAATGTGGGTGGGTTAATCGGGTACAACGAAACGACTGTAACCTCGCTGGCGTTCGACCTCTCTACGATCTCCTCGAAAGTATTTCATCAATTTGATGTTCAAGAGGGATTTTCAGGGACTGAGTATTATACGAAGTACTTTAACGGATCGAGCACACCACTGCGCGAAGTTTGGACAACTTGGAATTCCATTGGTATCAGCGGGGCAGTAGGCGCTTACTTCAAGTATCCCTGGATCGTGGAGGAATACTTATCGACCGGCAGTGGCATGACTTATGTAAGCCGCAGGGTGAATGTATATGACGCCAACACTGGCAACTTGCTGGAAGAAAATGAATACCAAACCACAGACTTGACTCAGCCTTATCGCAAGACAGTGTATGAATATGTGACCAACATGAACCCTGCCACTTGGATCTTGAACACTGTTTGGCGACGGACGCTTCGAGGCATGAATGATGTGGTCCTTTCTGAACAGCAATATGGCTACAATGGCAATTTGCCGGGGGACACTTCACCCAATTCTCACAATACAAATAAACCCGATCTTAGCCGTGTGGTCAATGTCAATAGTGCCGAGACGATTGACACAAAGTATGGCTATGATTCCTACGGGAACATCACTCAAACTCAGTTATATAAGAACTACAGCACGACAGGCAGCCCGCCAAGCGGAACACCACTGATCTACTCCACCATCTTTGATGCGCTAAAAATGTATCCAACAACACAGAGTACACCACTCATCCCTGCTTCGACATTTGTCTATGATCTGGGGTTGGGCTTGCCAACCACCGTTACTGACCCGAATGGTAATACGACCACAACTGCCTACGATGGTTTGGGCAGGGTGACATCCGTGAAGTATCCCGGCTATACCAGTCCAAATGTGAAGTACACATATCCGACACCCTCAGGCAATCCGCTGTCCGTGAACGCGCCCTTTGCGGTGAAGATGGAAGTTTGGGATGAGACTGCGAGTCCAGCAGCATATCGCTCTGCCTGGCAGATTGCAGACGGCTTGGGTCGAACGATTCAGACCCAAAGTCCATTTGAAACGGCGGGGTATTTAGTCCTGAGTGACACTGCCTACAATTCGCAAGGTCAGACTCAATATGGCGGTTTGCCGCGCACATGGAGTGGCACCGGCGGGAGCTACGTTATGCCCACTTGGGGGAGCATCCCGCATACCACTGCCAGCTACGATGGGATTGGCAGAACCACCTCGGTTGCATATCCGGATGGTAGTACGGAGAGTTTCAGTTACTCGGGCTCCCGCACCACAATGATTGACCGCAATAGCCACCAGAAAATACAGGAGAACGATGAGTTTGGGCGGCTCATAAAAGTGGAAGAGTATACAGGCAGCAATCCTTACACACTATATGCCACGACCACCTATGACTACTATGAGCATGGCCTGCTCCATATTGTGACGGACGCGGCGGTCCCCTCCGGGCAAACCACCATGACCTATAACGGATTTGGGCGCAAAGATACAATGACCGACCCGGATATGGGTTCATGGAGCTATGGCTATGATGTCTTTGGTAATCTGAATAGCCAAACCGACGCGCGCGGCTGTGCCACTAGTGTACTCTACGATGACCTCAATCGCCCGTACCGAAAAACCTACAGTGGACCGGGCGCGTGCGCTGCCACACCACAGGTGGACTATACCTATGATTCAACGGTGGGTGGCAATGAAGGCTTGGGTCGTCGCACTGGTATGAGCGATAGTAATAGCTCAACAAGCTGGACGTATAATGTGCTGGGACAAATGATTGACGAGACACATACAATTGAGGGTATGGCTTATAGTATTCACCTGAATCAAATCGATGCCTTCGGCAGGCCGATCCAGCAGGTGATCCCTAGCAATGGGGGAATGGAGACCCTCAACTATGCCTATAACGCGATGGGCGCGCTTTCGAGCCTAAGCGGGACAAATAACTATGTATCGCAGATTCACTACGCCGCCAGTGGACAGGTGACTGATCAACTTTTAGGCAATGGCTTGACCCAACAATCGTGCTACGAAACGAACACCTTACGCCTCTCCAATCTGCGTTCGTATCCCGGAGCCGCGCAGTCCTGTATGGTTGTAAACCCTGCCAATGCCCGCTTAAATCTTTCCTATACGTATCAGCCGAACGGCAACGTCAGGCAGATCACGGATATCACACGCAGCGAGACCCTAAGTTATACCTATGATGAACTCGACCGCTTGCTGAGCGCTGGCGGGTCGGACAGCCGCAGTTATACCTACGGCACCACGGGAAACATTGCCAGCCAGACGAATGGACTCTTGAACCCAGGCACCGCCAATCTCGTTTCGTGGTGGAGCCTGAACCAAGCCAGTGGCACACGCAACGACAGTTATGGCGCGAACCATCTGACAGACAATAACACCGTTGGTTCAACCACAGGAAAGCAGGGCAATGCCGCAAATTTTGTGGCTGCCAATAGTGAATCTCTCAGTGTGGCGGACAATGCCAGTTTGAGTATGAATGGGACGAGTTTTACCATTGCCGGGTGGGTAAAATTCACAACTGTGGGAACCAGCCAGTCTGTGATCAGCAAACTAGGCTCTGGTGGTGAATACCAAATCTACAAAAGCACACTCGATCAAATTGTATTTACAGTCTACGCCACCACAGGCGGCGTACCCTCTGTGGTAGCCACACCGAACACAGTTTCAGCGAACACCTGGTATTTCATCGTCGCCCAATATGATGGTTCCGCGCTGAAGCTATCACTCAATGCGGGGACCCCTGCCAGCACAGCGTATTCGAGCGGGGTGGCGGATGGAACCAACCAGTTCAGGCTAGGCGCGCATGGTTCAGGCGCATACACCAATGGCGCGCTGGATGAGGTTGCGATCTATAAGCGCGCGTTAACACAGGAAGAAATCAACTGGCTGTACAATGCCGGCAACGGGCGCACCTATAGCGATCTCAGCTTGCCGCCCCCCAGTTCAACCACCTATACCTACGGTAATTCTGCCCACAAACACGCCGTGACCTCCCTCAGTACCGGCGAGACCTACACCTACGATGCGAATGGGAATATGATTACCCGCGTGGAAGGCGGACTGACTTATAATCAAGTCTTTGACGCCGAGAATCGATTAATTTCTGTTACAGTAAATAGCCAAACGACGCAGTTCATTTATGATGGTGACGGTAATATGGTGAAGAAGATCAACCCCAATGGCAGCAAGACCATTTACGTGGGTGGAATCTATGAAGTGGACAAAGACCCCGGCGACACGGTAACAAGAACCGTCACTTATTATCCTGCCGGGGGAGCCATGCGAATCGTAGATAGCGCCAACAATAAACTCTATTACATTTTGAAGGATCACTTGGGTTCTGCCAGTGTCGTGACTGACGCCAGCGGAGTCACTGTGGGTGAACAACGCTATTATCCCTACGGCGCGACACGTTGGACAACAGGCACAATTTATACAGATAAGTTGTACACCGGGCAGCGGGAGATCACCGGCTTGGGTATCTATCACTACGGCGCTCGTTTTTATTCGCCTTATATTACCCAGTTTTCCCAGCCAGATTCCATTATACCTAACCTGTACAATCCGCAGAGCCTGAATCGCTATAGCTATGTGCTAGGAAATCCCATTC
>Ga0210377_10000707_pt1 | contig 31805 bp, 24 predicted proteins | sample PLM4_65_b1redo_FD_155480 | JGI IMG/M metagenome (GOLD analysis project Ga0210377, IMG submission 155480) | Groundwater sediment microbial communities from an aquifer in East River, Colorado, USA - PLM4_65_b1 redo | ecosystem: Environmental > Terrestrial > Soil > Riparian zone | place: USA: East... | reverse complement strand
CGATGGCAGGCGCGGCGCGTAGAGTTGCCTGACGATTTGACCGATCGTCATGCGATTCAGCGCGTTCCGCGTGCTCTCGTCGAGGCGCGCGAAGATCTCGGCCACCACACGCCGCTCGGGTTCCTCCGCTCCCGCTTCAGGCAGAGCGCGGTGCCCGCCTTCGATGGTCATCACCGCTTCCTCCACGGTGATCCGATCGGGATCGCAGCCGGGGACGAATCCCGTCCAGTCGCCGCCGATCTCCTTCACGAGTTTCGCGTCTTCGAGTTTCCGCAGCACGCGCAGCATCTGCGAGTCGGTGGCGCCAAAGTGCTCGGCCAGGCGATACGAGGACGGAGCGTCCTCGCGCCGATCGAAGCGCCGCGCGATCTCCAACATCGCGCGCAGCGCGAAGTAGACGTCGTACTTCGGCTCGTCCGCGATCTGCTGCTCGGATGCGCGCAGCAACCCATACAGGTTCTGATAGACGTAGCTGATCTCGACGCCGAGGAGAATGACGACCCACATCACCTCGATGGCGATGAGGAAGATCAGCGCCAGGCCGACGGTGCCGTAGATGACGTTGAAGCGTCCGGCGAAGAGATGTTGCGCGTAGACGCCGAAACCCCACCGCACGAGCGTGAACAACAGCGTCGTCACGAGCGCTCCGGCCGCCGCGGAGCGCAGGAACACACGCTGCGAGGGGACGAGCCAGAAGAGCATCGTGAACGCCACGAACAGGATCACCACCGGCGCCAGGCTGAAGATGATGTCTTGCTTGAAGATCACGCGCAGATAGCGGTTCCTCTCGAGCATGCCGGTAGTCGTGAACGAGAGTCCCATCAGCAGCGGACCCCAGAAGAACAGCATCGTGAACGCCATGATTTTCTGGCGATATCCGCGGATGCTGCGCACCTTCCAGATCTGATTGATCGTCGCCTCGACCGCGAGGAACAGCCGGAACGCGATCACCATGAACGCGATCGCACCGACGGTCGACGCGGCCTGCGCGTTCTCTGCGAATCGCGCGATGTGATACGTGAGCGTCGGCGACTGATAGGGAATGACCGCGTTCAGAACGCTGTCGATCTGCGATTGGAAATTCGGGAAGAGGTTCTTGAAGTAGTCCTGCAGCGTTCGCGTGAACGCAACGAGCAGCGGGATCAGCGAGAGCAGGGTCGTGTACGCGAGCGACGCGGCGCGCGACGTGCCCTCGATCTCGTAGAACTCGCGCGTGACCTCGCGGCCGAAGAGAAAGAACTCGACGGTCATGATGCGCGCCCGCCGGCGGCCACTCGCCTCCCGCCGGTACAGGAGCACGGCCGGGTCCGTGAGCCACGACCAGAGGATGTTCTTCGCGTTCAGAAAACGCGGAACCCACGACTCCCGCCACCCGTTCGGACGTTCCCTCGGATCTTCCTCGCCCGGCATGACTCAACTATAAACGCAAGCGAAGTGCCTTCCCTCAACTGCGCAGTGGCCGAAGGCCGGGTGAGGGGTGCGGGCCGAAGCCCCTCATCCGCCGCTTCGCGGCACCTGGGAAGCGAGAGGGCGCAAATTTGCATAATGGCCAGGCATGGCTGATGGGAAGGTGTTCATCCCCGAGGTTTACGAGCCGGACGAGAAGCTTCCGGCCGATCTCGTGGCCATGCGGCGGTTTGCCCGGCTGATGGACGAAGCGGTCGGAATTCCCGGCACGCGACTGCGCTTCGGCGCAGACGCCGCGCTCGGGCTGATCCCCGGCGTGGGCGACATCATCGGCGGAATCCTGTCGACGTGGATCGTCCTCGGCGCGCTGCGCCATCGCGTTCCGACGCGCAAGGTACTGCGCATGATCGTGAACGTGCTCGTGGACGTCGGCATCGGCGAGGTCCCGGTCATCGGCGACATCTTCGATTTCCTCTTCGAAGAGAACGTCATGAACATGCAGCTTCTGCTGCGACACCGTGACAGGACGCGTCCGCCGCGGCGCTTCCACGAAATCGCCGCCGCCGCAACTCTCACGGTCGTCGTCATCATGGGTTTCGCGTTGCTCATGACGGCAGGCCTGATCGCTGTCGTGATCTACCTCATCAACCAGAGGTGAATGGTGCTGTTCCGCCGCAAAAAGCCTCCTCGCTATCCGCACCGGCCGGTGTTGCCGATCGTGCGGCGGCGTCTGCCGATGCGCTATCACATGAAGCACCAGTTCGGTGTTCGCGATGTGGCGTTCCTGCAGACGATGCACGCGCTGACCGGCGCGCCGCTGTCGTCGGACAATCGCGTCGAGCTGCTGAAAAACGGCGTCCGGATCTTTCCTTCGATGCTGGCGGCAATCAAAGCGGCGAGGAAGACGATCAATCTCGAGTTCTACATCTACTGGGACGGCGACGTCGGCCGCACTTTCGCCGAGACTCTGGCCGAGCGCGCCCGGGCGGGCGTGCAGGTGAAGGTGATTCTCGACGCGGTCGGCTCGGCCACGATGTCGCAGTCGTTGATCGACTTTCTGCTTCGCAACGGAGTCGACCTGGAGTGGTACCACCCGATCCGCTGGTACACGCTCTCCCGCGCCAACCACCGCACGCATCGCAAGCTCCTGGTCGTCGACGGCGAGATCGGCTTCTCCGGCGGCGTCGGCATCGCCGACGACTGGCTCGGCGACGCCGACGCGAAGAATCACTGGCGCGACACTGTCGCGCGCGTCGAAGGGCCGGCCGTCTCGCAGATGCAGTTCGCGTTCATGGACAACTGGGTGAAAAGCCGCGGCGAGCTGCTGACCGGACTCGATTACTTCCCGCAGATCGCTCCGCGCGGCAGTCACACGGCGCAGGTCATCAAGTCATCGCCGTCCGAGGGGAGCTCGACGGTGAAGCTGATGTACATCATCTCGATCGTCAGCGCGCAGAAGTCCATTTACATCAGCAACGCCTACTTCGTTCCGGACCGCGACACGATCCGCGCGCTGGAAGGCGCCGTGCGCCGCGGCGTCGACGTCCGCGTCATCGTTCCGGGTGAAGACAGCGACGTCCCGATCGTTCGCCAGGCCAGCCGCCTTCACTACGATCTCCTGCTGCGGCGCGGCATCCGCATCTTCGAGTACCAGCCGACGATGATGCACGCGAAGACGATGGTCGTCGACGGCATCTGGTCGACGATCGGCTCCTCGAACTTCGACGATCGGAGCTTCCGTCTGAACGACGAAGTCAACGTGAACGTCTACGACGAAGGCATCGCGCGGGAGATGGAGGCGATGTTCCTCGAGGACCTGTCCCACTCATCCGAGGTGAGCCTGAAGCGGTGGTTCCGCCGGCCGATGTTCGAGCGGATCAAGGAATCGTTCGCCGGGGTGTTGAAGCGGCAGTTGTGAAGTCGTTGACCGTTGACCGTTGGCCGTTGATCGTTGGTTCGCGAAGCATCGCCTCGACAACGGTCAACGGACAACGGCCAACGAAAACTCACATATTCATCCAGTCCGTGTGCACGAACGGCGCGTCGGGACCCTTGTCGTTGCGCTGGTACGTGTGCGAGCCGAAGAAGTCGCGCTGCGCCTGTGTGAGGTTCTGCGGCAGCTCGGAGCTGCGGTAGGCATCGAAGTACGCGAGGCTGGCGGACATCGACGGCGCGGGAATGCCGCCGCTCTGTGCCGATCCAATCGCACGCCGCCAGGCCTGACCCGACTTCTGAACGCTCGCGCTGAACTCCTCATCGAGCAGCAGATTCTTCAGATTCGGCTTGCGCCCGTAAGCGCGCATGATCGAGTCGAGGAAACGCGCGCGGATGATGCAGCCCGCCTTCCAGATGCGCGCCATCTCGCCCATGTTGATGTTCCAGTTCCACTGGCGCGATCCGGCCTGAATCAGCGCCATGCCCTGCGCGTACGAACAGATCTTCGACGCGTACAGCGCGTCGTGCACGTCGTCGATGAACCGCTTGCGATCGGTGACCTTCGGGGCCGACTCCGTTCCGCGCAGGACCCTGCTCGCTTCCATGCGCTCCTCTTTCATCGACGAGAGCACGCGCGCGTCGATCGACGCGGCGATCGTCGGCACCGGCACACCCAGGTCCAGCGCAATCTGCGCGGTCCACTTGCCCGTGCCCTTCTGGCCGGCCTTGTCGAGCACCCGATCGAGCAGGGCTCCACCCTTCTCGGCATCCTTGACACGAAAAATCTTCGCGGTGATCTCGATGAGGAACGACTCGAGATTCGTCTTGTTCCACTGATCGAAGATGCCGGCCAGCTCGTCGTTGCTCGCCTTCAGCACCTTCCTCAGCAGCTCGTACGCCTCGGCGATGAGCTGCATGTCGCCGTACTCGATGCCGTTGTGCACCATCTTCACGTAGTGACCGGCACCGTCGGGACCGACGTGCGTGACGCAGGGGCCGGATTCGGTCTTCGCGGCGATCGACTCGAAGATGGGCTTCATCGCGGCCCAGGACTGCACCGACCCGCCGGGCATCAGCGACGGGCCGTGACGCGCGCCTTCTTCGCCACCAGAAACGCCGCATCCCATGAAGTGAATTGCGGTGCCTTCCAGCCGCTTCGTCCGGTCCTGCGTGTCTTTGAACCAGGAGTTGCCTCCGTCGATGATGATGTCTCCGTCCTCGAGCAACGGACGGAGCTTCTCGATCATCTCGTCGACCGCCGAGCCGGCCTTGATGAGCATCATGATCCGGCGCGGCCGCTTCAGCGCTCCGACGAACTCCTGCAGCGTCTTCGCCGCCGTGATCTTCTTTCCCTTGTTCTGATTCAAGAAGCGCTCGGTCGGCGACCAGTCGCGGTTCCACACCGCGATCGGATAGCCATGCTCCTCCACGTTGAGCGCGAGATTCGCGCCCATCACGCCGAGACCGATCATTCCGAATTGGGCTGCACCTGCTGCCATTCAACCCTCCGCTCTAGACCTTCCGCTCTAGACCTTCGCTTCTCGTTTTGCGAGAACGCTCTTCACGGTCTCAGCGAGCTGTTTGAGTCCGCGATCCACATCCGAGCCCAGATTGATGCTGACGGCGCGGCGATTGCGGCTGGCGAGCGACTGGAAATCGCCGATCGCCTGCGCGCGCACCAGCACGCCGAATCCGAACTTCTCGGCCGGAATCGGAACGTCCTTGTCCCCGCCGCCGGTGAGCTGCAGGAACACTCCGTTGTCCGCGCCGCCCTTGTGCAGTTGTCCGGTCGAGTGCAGGAAACGCGGGCCGTAGCCGGTCGTCGTGGCGACGCGGAGCTCCCTGCCGATCATGTCGCGGAGGTCGGCGATGGCACGATCGCGCTCCGGCGACTCGGCGAAGTACTCGGTCAATGCGACGTAGTCGCCCGGCTTCACCTTGCCGAGCAGCGCTCCGATCTGCTGACGGTCGTCGGGGCTGATCTGCGTCCCCGCGGCGGTCATCTTTCCGGTCGACTTGAACTCTTCGAGCAGCCGCTTCGTGTTGTCCTTCGACTCCTGCACGTTCGGCTGATCGAACGCGTCGATGCCGATGATCGCGCCGGCGACGGCCGTCGCGAGCTCCCAGAGGAAGAAGATCTCGCCCAGGTCGAGCGGATCTTCCATCACGATGTCGACCACGGGATGACCCGCGTTCGCGAGCTCCTTCAGCCGCACGGTGTCGTCGCTGCCGCGCATCCGCACCGACGCGAAGAGGCGGTCCTTGCCGTATGCTTTCACCGGCAGCGACGGCTCTCCGGCGATCGGCACGACGCCTCTGCCTTCTTTGCCGGTGCTCTCTGCGAGGAGCTGCTCGACCCAGAGGCCGAGCGTGTCGAGCGGCGGCGGCGCGATGACAGTGAGCTTGTCGCGGCCCTGCTTGGCCATCGTTCCGATGACGACGCCGAGGAGCGCGGCCGGATTTTTCTTCACGGTTGGGATGCGGGCGACATGCACCGCGTGCACCGCGCGATCGAGCAGCGTCTCGACGTCGACGCCGGAGAGCGCTGCCGGGACCATTCCGAAATACGACAGCGCGGAGTATCGGCCGCCGATGTCCGCGGGGTTGAGGAAGATCCTGCGGAACTTGTCGCGCTCCGCGTCCTTCACCATCTGCGTGCCCGGATCGGTGACCGCGATGAAGTTCTCACCGGCGCGATCGCCCTTCACCGATTTGACGCGGTCGTAGAAGTAGCGGTGGAACATCAGCGGCTCGGTCGTTGAGCCCGACTTCGACGCGACGATGAACAGCGCGCGCTTCAGATCGATCGATGACTCGAGATTGCGAACGGCGTCGGGCACGGTCGAATCGAGGACGAGCAGAGTCGGATATCCCTGCCGCTTGCCGAAAACGCGGCGAATGACTTCCGAGCAGAGGCTCGAGCCGCCCATGCCCAGGACGACGACGTGGTCGAAATCGCGGCGGACGCTCTCGGCGAACTGCTTCAGCTCGCCCGCCTTCTCGCGCATCGATTCGACGACGGGGAGCCAGCCGAGCGCGTTCGAGATGATCTTCTTGTGCGCCTCGTCGCTCTTCCAGAGCGTGGCGTCCTTCTTCCAGATGCGCTCGACGAATTTCTGTTTGTCGGCGTTCTGGACCGCCGCGTCGATGTCTTTCTGATAGGGACCGAGGTGGGTGGTGATGCGATCGGCGAGGCCGCGCGTGACGGTGTCGCGCCGCGCTTCGATCGTGTCCATCAACGACACGAACGAGTCTGCGAACATCTTCACGGCGTCGATCGTGAGCTGTTCGGTGATCTTGGGCAGACTGAAGCCTTTCTCTTCGAATTTCTTCAGCGTCGCGATCGCATCCGGAACGTTCTCCTCGAGCGTGAGGCGCACCTTTCCGTGCTCCTTGAACGCCTCGTACGTCGCCGGCGGAATGGTGTCGACCGTGTCCGCTCCGATCAGCGACTCGACGTAAAGCACGTCGCTGTACCGCGGATTCTTCGTTCCGGTGGAGGCCCACAGAGGCCGCTGAACGCGAGCACCCATCGCCGCGAGCTTCTTGAACCGCTCGCTGCCGAACGTCTTCTTGAACTCCTGGTACGCGACCTTCGCGTTCGCGATGGCGATCTTCCCGAGGAGCGATTCGAGCTCCTTCTTCTCATTCGGATTGGTCGTCTGCGCGATCTTCGCTTCGATCTGCTTGTCGGCCTGGGCGTCGATGCGGCTGACGAAAAAGCTCGCCACCGAGCCGATGTCGCCGATCGGCAAACCCTTTTCCGCGCGACGCTCGAGGCCGCGGATGTACGCCTCCATCACCTTCGCGTGGACGGCGTTCGAGAAGATCAGCGTGATGTTGATGTTGATCCCGTTGAAAATCGATTCCTCGATCGCCGGGAGCCCCTCGGCCGTGGCCGGGATCTTGATCATCACGTTGTCGCGGCCGAGGCGTTTGAAGAGGCGCTGCGCCTCCTCGATCGTCGCCTTCGTGTCGCGGGCGAGAAGAGGATTCACTTCCAGGCTGCAGAAACCGTCCAGGCCTTTCGTCTTCTTGTAGACGGCCTTGAAGACGTCGGCGGCACGGCCGATGTCGTCGATCGTGATCTCGTCATAAATCTCGTCGCGAGACTTGTTCTGCGACGCGAGCTGCCGCAACTGCGAGTCGTAGTCATCGCTGCCGGCGATCGCCTTCTCGAAGATGGTCGGGTTCGAGGTCAGACCGCGCAGGTCGTCGTCGTCGATCATCTTCTGGAGCTTGCCACTCGTGACGAGTCTCCGCTCCATCTGGTCGTACCAGACGCTCTGCCCTGTTTTCGCCAGTTCTTTCAACGGACTGCTCATGAGGACCTCCGAATGGAATGGAGAAGCATATCGTTTACGACTCCGTCGCGCTCAGCGCCGGATCGGACGCGCCTGACGCGTCTTCGACGCCGGCGCGTTTGATCGCTGCCGACGCGATGCGCGCCACGAAGATCGAGACGGCGAACGCGATGACGACCCCTGCAATGGTGAAAGCGGTCCTGGTGGCGTTCTGCGTCGCCAGCGCGGCACCGGCCGCGCCGAGATAGACGAACGCCACCGTCCCCGGCACGATCCCCAGCAACGTGGCCAGGATGTACGCGCCGGTCTTGATTCCGGTCAGACCGAATGCGTAGTTGACGAAAAGAAAAGGGAAGACCGCGGCGAGCCGGACGAGAAGAACGATCTTCGCGCCTTCGCGAGCCACGGCTCGATCGACCGCGGCGAACTTCGGTTTTGACGCCACCAGTCGCTCCACTCTCGAACGGAGAACCGTGCGCGCCAGAACGAACGCGATCGTCGCCGTCAGCGTGGCGCCCACGAGCACGACAATCGTTCCGGCCACCATGCCGAAAATCGCACCCGCACCGATCGTCAGAACCGATCCGGAGAAGAATAGGCCGACGATCGCGTAGACGAGGGCGTAGACGACATATCCGATCGGGCCCGCCTTGCGCACGTAGCTCTGGAACTCCGTCAGCCACGTGCCGATCGGCAGCAGGCGAAGCATGACCACGAAGGCGACGACGAAGGCGACGCCGATCGCGATCTTCAGGTACGGCACTCTCTTCTTCGTTTCCGTCGTATGAGACTCCCGCCGACCGCGGGTGCGATCCGCGTACTTGGCTGTGACTGGCCTGGAGTACCGTCGATTCAAACACGACCGGCGTTTGGAGGCAACTACGGGCGGAATGGGTGATCGGTTGTTCGTGATCGGGTCATTCCGAGCGGGGGAACGGCAAGCGTGCCGTTGGAGCGGGGATGACCCACGTCACCCTGACGTGGCGCTCATCCACGCGACGCAGCGTTCGAGCTCCGCGTGCATGCGCGCCGCCGGCAGATGCACGGGCCGGCCGTGGCCCGGCAACACCCACTCGAACTCGTAATCGAGCAGCCGTTTCATCGACTCGATCTGCTCGGCCCACGAGTACCAGCACGCATTGCGGAACGCGTAGAGCCGCTGATCCTCCACGTCCCATGCCAGGTGATCGCCCGTGAAGAGGAACCGGTTGCGATCGAGGAAGACGGCATGGCCTTTCGTATGGCCCGGCGTCGGAATCATCAGGAGCCCGGCATCGAGCGACAGCGGCTCGCGTCCCGCCGGCTGAAGCTCGACGCCCGCCGTCCGCGACCGCACGTCGTCGCGATGCAGCACGCGATCGGCGCCGAAGTGACGGTGAAACTTCTCGTGATCGGCGACGTCGTCCTGATGCGTGAGAACGATGCGCCCGATGCCGCCGAGGCGCTCGATGTTCTTCACGAGCGGATTCGCAAAGCGCGGCGAGTCGACGAGCACGTTCCCGCCGTCGCGGCGGATGAGATAGCTGAAAGCTCCGAACGAGCTCTCGGACGTGTAACCGCAGCGATAGACGTTCTCGTCGATCAGATCCGGCAGCGACGCCACGGCCGCGCGCATATCTTCCTTCGTCACCGTTCCAATCGATGCGGTGGGACAGGAGATCAGCGCCTTCTGTGTCGCAAGCCGCTCCTCATCGCTCTCCGGCTGGTGAAAGACAACCGACTGATCACCCTCGTCGCGAAACACCGTCGGAGCGATCTGTCTGCACGCATCGCAATCGATACAACTCGAGTCGACAAAGAAGTCGCCGGCTGCGTTGTTCGGAAGACGAAGTGCAAGCTGGGCCATGTCGTGCGCCAACTGCGAGAGTCGCCTCTTGATTCCGATGGTAGCTCTGAGTCGCTCTGAGGGTGACTCACAAGAGCCAGGAGCCAGGAGCGGAGAGCCAGGGGCCATTTGAACGCTTTGGCCGAATATGGATAGTCTGTACGCCATGCCTGATCGCGTCACCCCGCGCGGAGGCCATTCCTGGACAAGCGCCGAGGTCGCGAAGGCGTTCCGCGTGGGAGTCTCGAGCATCAAGCGGTGGACCGATGAAGGCGAGCTGGAGTCGGTGCGCACGCCGGGCGGGCATCGCCGATACACACTGCCGGCGCTCTATCGCTTTGCGAGCATTCGCAATCTGGGAACCGAGCTGCTGCCGTTCGTCGAGCAGCCGGAGCTCTTCGAAGATATCCCGCTGCCGGCGGACATCACGCTCTACGACGCACTGCGCCTCGGCGATGCCGATGCGGTGCGCACTCTCGTCACGCCGCACGTCGAGAGCCTCGTGCAGCGCGCGTCGTTTCTCGATCGGGTGGTGGGCGACGCGCTCCGCGAGATCGGCAATCGCTGGGAACGCGGCGACCTCGGTGTCGACGAGGAGCATCGCGCGTCGCACATCGTCGTGGAAGCGGTGGATCGGCTGCGGCCGCGCACACGGCGGGACGGTCAGACGGCCGTGCTGGCCTGCCCGCCCGACGAGCTGCACGACCTGCCGCTTCGACTGGTTCGACTCATGTTCGAGTGGGCCGGTTGGCGGACTGAGTTTCTCGGCGCGTGTCTTCCGTGGCTGTCGGCCGGCGCGGCTGTCGAGCGCAGCCAGCCGGCGATTCTCGCATTCAGCGCGCGGACCGGCGAACCGTTTCAGAGCGGCGAGTTCGAGCAACTCGTCTCGTCGTGTGTGAAACGCGGAACGATGGTCATCGTCGGCGGCGAATGGGCGCGCGGCGGGACCGGCGGCGAGAAGGGTTACCTCAGATTCCGGACGCTGCGCGGATTCGAAAAGTGGCTGCGCGGGGTCCGCAACTCCCAGCCCGTGATGAAGGAATCAGCCTGACGCCCCTCCATTGAATGGACGTACTCGAGCGCGAGATTCGACCGGATCCGCCGCGCGCTCTGCATCCAGTACAGGACGAACTCGCCGCGGGGATTCTCCCCGCCGCGGCGCGTCACACGCTGCGCGAGCGGGTCGGCCGGCCGGCGGATGGTCGAGGAGGCGCCGGTACTCGAGGAAGGAGTAAGCCGGCACGCGACGCGATTATAGGAATGTTCCGGCCCCGGAGATTGTCGGTCTACACTCCGGCAGCCGGTCAACGACCAACCTATGTTCGACAACCTTCAGGAAAAAATGGACCGGGTCTTCAAGACCCTGCGCGGCGAGGCCAGTCTCAACGAGTGGCACCTCGACAACGCGCTGAAAGAAATTCGCGTCGGTCTCCTCGAGGCGGACGTCAACTTCAAAGTCGTTCGCGATTTCACGAATCGCGTCAAAGAGAAAGCGGCCGGCGAACAAGTCCTCACCGCCTTCTCCCCTGCTCAGCAGGTCACGAAGATCGTCCGCGACGAGCTGCAGGCCCTCCTCGGCGGCAACGAAGTCGGCCTCGCGCTGATCGGCAGTCCGGCCGTCGTGATGATGGTCGGCCTGCAGGGCTCCGGCAAGACCACGACGTCCGGCAAGCTCGCGCTGCATCTGAAGAACCGCGGGCGGCGGCCGATGCTCGTGCCGTGCGACGTCTATCGCCCGGCCGCGATCGACCAGCTCCGCATCGTCGCGAACAACGTGAAAGTGCCCTTCCTCGAGATCGGCGAAGAGCGCAATCCGCTCGCCATCGCGCGGAAGGCCATCGCAGAAGCGAAGACTCTGCTGTACGACACGGTCATCCTCGACACCGCTGGTCGTCTGCACATCGACGAAGAGCTCATGGGCGAGCTCGAGCAGATCAAGCGCGAGACCCGGCCGAGCGAGATCCTGTTCATCGCCGACGCCATGACCGGTCAGGATGCGGTGAAGTCGGCGAAAGAGTTCGATGACAAGCTCGGCGTCACCGGCATCGTGCTCACGAAACTCGATGGCGACGCGCGCGGCGGCGCGGCGCTCTCGATCAAGTCGGTCGTGAATCGTCCGATCAAACTGGTCGGCGTCGGCGAGAAGTATGCCGATCTCGACGTCTTCCACCCCGACCGCATGGCCTCACGCATCCTCGGCATGGGCGACGTGCTGTCGCTCATCGAAAAAGTCGAGGCCGAGGTCGACAAGAAAGAGGCGGAGCGGCTCGCACAGCGCGTGGTGAAGGACAAGTTCACGCTCGAAGATCTCCGCTCGCAGCTCCAGCAAGTCAAGAAGATGGGGCCGATGTCGCAGATCGTGAAGATGATCCCAGGCGCGAACAAGGTGAACGATGAGGACATCGATGAAGGCGCGGTCGTCCGGATGGAAGCGATTCTCGACTCGATGACGCCGAAGGAGCGCGAGTTCCCGCAGGTCCTCAACGGCTCGCGGAAGAAGCGCATCGCCAAGGGTTCCGGAACGTCGGTTCAGGAGATCAACCGCCTGCTCAAGCAATACCTGCAGATGAAGAAGATGATGAAGAGCTTTTCGAAGGGGTTTGGCGCACGGCGGTTCGGAAAGATGATGAAGGGGCTGCCTGAGGGCTTCTTATCCTGAGCGAAGCGAAGGATCTCCAGTGCACCTGCGAATCACGACCGCTGCAACCGGATCGGACCAGACACTTGAACCGGAGATCCTTCGCCGTCTTCGCGGCTCAGGATAAACGACAGGAATGACACCTACCCTGTTGCTGTTCCACGGTCGGCTTCGATAGGATGCCACGCCCGATTACCACAGGAGTGTGAATGCTGAAGATTCGTTTGCGTCGCGGTGGTGCATCGCACGCGCCCTTTTACCGCATCGTTGTCTCGGACTCACTCAGAACGCCGAGCGCGGCCGTGGTCGAGCAGATCGGCCATTACGACCCGAAGAAGAACCCAGCGGACGTGAAGATCGACCGCGAGCGCGTCGACTACTGGGTCAGCAAGGGCGCGCAGCTCTCGCCGACAGTCAAGTCTTTGCTGAAGAAGCCGAAGTAACGGGTGTCGTTGACGGTCAACGAAATGAAAGACCTCATCGCGTTCATCGCCCGCAGTCTCGTCGACAGTCCGGACGATGTGCGCGTGCAGACGTTCGAGCGCGATCAGGGCACTCTCGTCGAGCTCGAAGTCGCTCCCGCCGATCTCGGGAAAGTGATCGGCCGGCAGGGACGCACCGCTCGCGCCCTCCGCACGCTTCTCTCCGCCGCCGGCCAGGGCGCGCGCCGTCGCTACATTCTCGATATCCTCGACTGATCTGGAGTGCGGTGGACACGCCACCGCTCTCCGGCGACGGAGCGGCGGCATGACCGCCACCCTCCAGATGTCAGACCGCATCGCACTCGGGATCATCCGCAAGGCGCATGGCGTTCGCGGCGAAGCGAGCGTCGAGCCGTGGACCGACACGATGGGCCGCTTCTCCGACCTCGAGCGCGTGGTCCTCGTCTCGCCCGATGAACAATCGACGCGCGAGGCCCACATCGAGGCCGCACGCGAGCACGCCGGCCGCGTGCTCGTGAAGTTCGCGGAGCTAGACAGTCCTGAAGAGCTGCGCGATCTGCAGAACTGGACCATTGAGATCCCCGAATCCGAAGCGCGCCCGCTCGAGGAGGGCGAATACTTCCTGCACGACCTCATCGGACTCCGGCTCGTCGACGCCGATGGCTGCGATCGCGGCGTCGTCACGGATGCCTACGAGGGGGGAGGCGGAGTCCTGCTGAACGTGAAGCCGGCCTCAGGGAAACCGTACGAGCTGCCGTTCGCGGCCGAGATCTGCACGGACATCGATCTCGAGCACAAGACGATCACCGTGGCGTTGCCCGAAGGAATCGAAGATGTCGAAGCTGCGGATTGATTTCGTGACGATCTTTCCGCGGATGATCGAGCCGCTGCTCGCCGAAGGCATCGTCGCGCGCGGCGTGAAGCAGGGACTCCTCGACATCCGGATCCACGATCTTCGCGATTTCGCGACGGACAGGCATCGATCGACGGACGACGAAGCGTACGGCGGCGGGCCGGGCATGGTGATGCTGGCAGAGCCGGTGTTGCGGTGCGTCGAAAGGATGGCCGGCGAAGGCGCCGGCGCCCCACACGTCGTTGCGCCGTCGCCACAAGGTCGAACCTTCACTCAAGCCATCGCGCACGAGCTCGCCGCGAAACCATCGCTCGTCTTCCTCTGCGCTCGTTACGAGGGTTTCGACGAACGCGTGCACGACATCTTGCAACCCGACGAGATCTCCATCGGCGACTTCGTCGTCTCCGGCGGCGAGCTGCCGGCCATGCTGATCGCCGACGCCGTTTGCCGGCTGGTCGAGGGTGTCGTCGGCAACTCCGATTCGGTGGAGGCCGACTCGTTCTACAACGGCCTTCTCGACTACCCGCACTACACCCGTCCCGAGGAGACGCGCGGCCTGCGCGTTCCCGACGTTCTCCTGTCCGGCCATCACGAGAACATCCGCCGCTGGAGGAAGGAACAGTCGCTCAGGCGGACCCTCACCCGCCGGCCCGATCTGCTGAAAACGGCCGAGCTGGATGAGGAGGCGCGCGCGATCCTGCGTAAGATCGAGAATGAAACGGGCTGAGCTGTGGTTCTACCCGCGGCCGTTGACCGTTGTCCGTTGACCGTTGGCGAGGCGGAGCAACGCGGCGAGGGGCCGCCCTGCCAACGGTCAACGGTTCACGGTCAACGATTTACGCTAGAATGACCCGCTTTTCGAAAAACGGAGTACTCACATGACCGAGATCATGAAAATCGTCGAGTCGCGCGAATCGCGGACCGACATTCCGAACTTCGCCCCGGGCGATACGATCAAGGTCCACGTGAAGGTCAAGGAAGGCGACAAAGAGCGCATCCAGATCTTCCAGGGCCTGGTCATCTCGCGCAGGGGCGGCGGCACGCGCCAGATGTTCACTGTGCGTAAGATCTCAGGGGGTATCGGCGTCGAACGCATGTTCCCGCTCTATTCACCGACGATCGATCGTATCGAGGTTGAACGCCATGGCCGGGTCCGTCGCGCAAAGCTCTACTACCTCCGGGATCTCCGCGGCAAGGCTGCGCGCATCGAAGAGCGGCGCAAGGGCTAGCCGCTCCAAAGCAGCCGCCAACGAACTCCTTCTGGATCACCTGTTCGCGGAGCTGGCGCGGATTGCCGAGATGTCGGCGATCGAGCGTCAACTCCGCGAATTCGGTTTTCGCTGCATCGCAGGGAGCGATGAAGTCGGGCGCGGCTGCCTGGCCGGTCCTGTCGTCGCCGCGTGCGTCGTTCTGGACGACGAATCGTCGCTCTTCGGCGTCAATGACTCGAAGATGATCGCGTCCGACGACCGCGTCGGTCTCTGCCGTGCCATCCTTTCACGCGCCCGAGCCGTAACCATCGGGATCATGGAACCGGAGACGATCGATCGCGTGAACATTCTCCAGGCCAGCAAGCTGGCCATGGCGGAGGCGGTTCATGATCTGCCGTTGCGGCCGGACGTCCTGTTGCTCGACGCCGTGACGCTGGAGATGGTGGACATGCCGCAGATTCCGCTGATCGAAGGGGACAAGCGCAGCATCTCCATCGCCGCAGCATCGATCGTCGCCAAGGTCTACCGCGACCTCCTGATGGAGTCGTATCATGAGCGATACCCCGTTTACGATTTCAAGCATAACCGGGGTTATGCGACGGAAAGCCATCAGGCCGCACTGAAAGCATACGGCCCGACGCCCATCCATCGCAGGTCGTTCGACGGGGTGGACGAGCCGATGCTGCTGTTCGGCTCGAGTGAGGATCATGGCGGTTCAGCGCGATAAGGTCATCGCCAGTGCGGAAAAACTCGTCGCCAAGGGAAAGATCGAACCGGCGATCAAGGAATACGAGCGTCTTCTCGATGACAACCCGAACGACGTCAACACGCTGAATCGCATCGGCGACCTCTGGGTCCGCATCAACCGCAGCGACGAAGCGGTCAGGACGTTCGGCCGCATCGCCGACTTCTACGCGAAGGATGGCTTCTTCCTCAAAGCCATCGCCATCTACAAGAAGATCAACAAGCTCGATCCGTCGAAGCTCGACGTGTACGCCAGGCTCGCCGACCTCTACGCGAAGCAGGGGCTGGCGATGGAGGCGAAGAGCCAGTACCAGGTCCTCGCCGACTACTACCTCAAGCATGGCGATCCGAACGGCGCGCTGGGCATCTATCGCAAGATCTCGGAGCTCGATCCGAACTCGATCAACGTCCATGTGAAGCTCGCGGACCTTCATTCCCAGATCGGCCAGACCGCCGAGGCGTTGAAGGAGTACGACCGCGTCGGACGCATGCTGCTGAAGCGCGGCATGCTCGATGAAGCGGTGCAGGTGTTTCGGAAAGCGCTGAAGATCGACGCGAAGAACGTCGAGCTCGTCGAGTCGCTGATCACCGCTCTGCTGGAGGCGAAGGATTACGACAACGCGGTCAAGATCGTCGAGACGGCGCTCGAGACGAACCGCAACAATCCGAAGCTGCTCGGCCTCTGGGCGAAGATCCAGCTCGCACGCGGCGACCTCAACTCGGCGCGATCGACGCTGGAGAAAGCTCTGGCCGCCGACCCGAGCGAGTCGTCGGTCCGCGAAACGCTCGCCGATCTCTATCTGAAGCAGAACAACGCGGCCAAAGCCCTCGAGATGTTCATCCCGATCGTCGAGAAGAACCTCGGACGCGGCGAGCGCGCCGCGGCGGTCGAGATGCTCAACCGCGTGCTTCGCGTCGATCCGAAACACACGCCCACCCTGGAGAGGCTCGTCGCCACTTACGTCCGGCTCAACGAGGAGACGAACATCCTCGCCTCGATGAACAGCCTGGCCGAGGCGCACATCGCGAACCGGAACTTCGACGCCGCGTCGAAGGCGCTCGAGAAGCTCATCGATCGCGAGCCGCAGAACTCGCAACACCGCAACAAGCTGACTTTCGTGAAGACGCAGATGGCCGGCGCCGGCCCTGCCGCGCCGGCGCGCGCGCCCGAACCGTCGGCGCCGCCGCCGATCCTCGAGATCGAGGAGCCGCCCCCAACTTTCGACGCCGCCGACGAGGTGATGGACTCCGGCGCTCCCATCGAGCTCGATGAGACTCCGATCGAGCTGGACATGTCGCTGGATCGCGAGACCGGACCGGTTCCGGCCATGATGACGCCTCCACCTCGGATCGAGCCGGAGCAGGAAGTCCCGTTCGACTCGGTGGTCGAGAGCGACGATCTCGACTTCATCACCGAACACCTCACCGAAGCGGAGGTGTTCGCGAAGTACGGCCTGGCGGAGAAAGCGGCCGAGCATCTGCGCGCCGTGATCGACCGCGCGCCGAAACATCTCTCCGCCCACGATCGCCTGTTCCGGATCCTGCTCGACGAAGGCGACGTCGATGAGGCGCGCACCGCGGCTGAAAGTTACGTTGCGCTGCTCGAGGAGAGAAACGACCACGCCACCATCGACGCTGTGAAGCAGGAGTTCCTCTCGCGCGGCCATCCGTGGGCCGCAGCCGGAGCACCACGCGCCGGGCCTGCACCGGCCGCGCGCGTCGCGGAACCTGAACCTCCCGCCCTCCTCATGGAAAGCGAAGCGCTTCTCGTGACGGAGCTCGGCGGCGCCGAAGAAGAAGTCTCGTTCGACCTCGACACGAGCGCGGCCGGACTCGAAGACTCGATTCAGCTCGAGGTCGAGGAGACATCCGAGCCGATTGCCGAGGAAGTCGTCGAAGAAGCAGTCGAGCTTTCGCCCGAGGTCACGTTCGAGCAGGTGCCGCTGAGCGCGGCCGAACCGCAGCCGTTCTTCGGCATCGAGGCGCTCGAGCATGAAGAGCCCTCCATCGAGCTCCAGACCGAAGCGCAGACGGAAGCAGGGGTGGAGGTTGAGCTCGAGCCTGAGCTCGAACCGGAGCCGGTGGCCACCGAACCGACCGCCGAGGAGATCAGGGCGATCGATTCCCTGGTGGGACAGGAGCGTTATCAGGACGCGCAACAGAAGGTCGAAGCCCTCATCGCGCGGTTCCCCGACAATGCGGATCTGCTGAAACGGCAGTTGCGGATCGACGCCGCGATCGCCGCGGCATCGGCACCGCCCCCCCCGCCGCCACCGCTGGTTATTCCCAGGGCCGCAGCGCCCAAAGCCGCCGCTCCCGCTCGGAAAGTGGAACCGCCGAAGGTGGCACCCCCGAAACCCGAACCGCCGAAGGCGCCCCCGAAGGCGGCCCCCCCGCCGAAACCTTCGGTCCCTGTCCTGTCGCGCGACGAGATCGAAAGCGAGCTTCTCTCCGCGATTCCGGACGACGACGAGGAGTTCACTCCGACTCCCGCTCCGCCCGCGCCGGCGAAGCCGGTCGCGCCGCCGCCCGCGGTGGCGACGACGACGGCACAGGAAGAGAAACTCTTCACCGAAGAGGAAGATTTTTTCGATCTCGCTGCCGAGCTGGAATCCGAGCTCGAGGAAGATTCGGACGCGGTGTCGCTGTCCGAAGAGGAGCAGTCGCTCGAAGAGATCTTCAAGGAGTTCAAGAAGGGCGTCGAACAGCAGCTCGACAGCGAGGATTACGACACCCACTACAACCTCGGCATCGCGTACAAGGAGATGGGCCTGATCGATGAAGCGATCGGCGAGTTCCAGCTCGCGTCGAAGGATCCGAAGCGCGCCGTCGAGTGCGCATCGATGCTGGGGCTCTGCTTCCTCGAGAAAGGCATGCCGCAGCTCGCGATCAAGTGGTATCGCAAGGGGCTGGAGATGCCGGAGATCACGGAAGAAGAGCACGTCGGGCTGCTCTACGACCTCGGTTCGGCGTACGTCGAGGTGGGCGACACCGCCAACGCGCAGAAGGCGTTCATGGAGGTATACGGCATGAACACCAACTACCGCGACATCGTCAGCCGGATCAAACAGCTCGCGCGTTAGAATCTAAACAGTGCGGTGGCCACAGCCACCGCTCCGGGTCCGCGGATGAATCGCAAAATCGAGTCGCTCCTCCGGTTCGTGAACCTCACGACGTCGGGACTGCTGGCCGGATCGCTCGGCTTCGGCGATGCTGCGCTCGTTCCGGGATGGCAGGCCGAGCTGCCGCGACACGACATGGTGCCGCGTCTCGATCCGTTGAAGAAACTGCCGTACTTCAACGCGATCGGTCCGGTTGCGCTCGGAACTGCGGTGACGCTGGCCGTGGCCGGACGCGGACTGCATCCGATACGCCGGCTGCTCGATGCAGCGACAGCGGTCGCTCTCGCTGGCGTGCTCGCGTCGACGATCATGGTGACGGTGCCGATCAACAAGCGGTTGGAAGAGCAGGCGCCGGCCGATTACCCGAGCGATCACTCGCATTCGCTCGCGCGCAACTGGAGTCTCGCGCACGCGGTCCGCACGAGCCTCGGCATCGGCGCGTTCGTGTGCGCGGTCGCATCGAACCTCGCGCCGAACGGCACCCGGCCACGCGACTGAACCGGTGGCATCCCGAGCGGAGCGAGGGACCTGGGGGCAGGGGTGGCTCGAACCGTCACGCCTCGCGCCACCCACACCCCCCAGGTCCCTCGCTCACGCTCGGGATGACACGTGGTGGCCTCACGCGAAGTGATCCCAGCCGCGCGGCTGGAGCGGTTTTCCATCGAGCAGCACATCGCGATCGGTGATGCGGCCGATGGCGTAAACGGGGCGGCCGAGCCGCCCGCTCAACTCCGACTCACGCAGCGATGACGTGAACAGCAGTGCGTATTCTTCGCCGCCATGCAGGACGACGCGCGCGACGTCGATCCCGAGCGGCACTCCGTTCCGCTCGAGATCGGGAAACACGGGAATGCGATCGCGCTCGACGACCGCGCCGCATTGTGACGCTTCGCAAAGGTGGTGCAGATCGGTCGACAGACCGTCGGAGATATCGATGCAGCTCGTCACTTCTCCGATTGCCGACAGCGCGATGCCCAGCGCGACTTCGGGTTCCGGATCGACGTGCCGGCGGATCGCAGCGGCGCCGAACTCGCGCTGCGCGTACGCGACTCCAGATGGAGGCGTGACCTCGCCGTTCGCATCGATCGTCCATCCGTTCTGTAGTAGCTGAAGGCCGGCGCCGGCGGCGCCGAGTGGCCGGCTGACGTAAAGACGATCGCCCGGACGCGCGCCGCTGCGCAGCAACGGCCGCGACGTGCGGCCTGCGGCGGTGATCGAGATGACGAGCTTTTCGGCGCGTGAGAGGTCGCCGCCGACGATCTCGATGCCATGGCCGGCCGCGGCGCCGGCGAGATCGTCGATCAGCCTGTGGACATCGACCCACGGAGGAAGACCGAGTGCGACCACGGCCCACTCCGGCGTCGCGCCCATCGCCGCGATGTCCGAGAGATTCGAGGCCAGGCTTTTCCTGGCGATGAATTTCAGCGGAATCGCGCGCGTGAAGTCGACGTCCTCGATGAGCATGTCGTTCGTCACGACGCGGTCTCCGATCACCGCGGCGTCATCGCCAACCTTTGGAAAGACGCGGCGCAGGTGCTCGACGATCTCACGCTCGTTCATCGGCTCACCACGGGGATGATCGGCCCGAGCGGCCGGTCGAATGTCTCACGCGGATAAATGATCGCGTCGAGAAAGAGTCCGGACGGCGGCGCAGTCGGCGAGAACATCTCGGCATCGGGACGGAGTCGCGCCGCCAGCTCATCCGGATCAACCGTTCCGCGTCCGATCTCCACGAGAAACGCGACGAGCTTGCGCACCATCTTCCAGAGGAAATGCGAAGCCTGGAGTCGAACGAGGATCAGATCGCCCGCCGGTGCGACCTCGCTGCGCTCGACGACGACGATGCGCGATTCGTCCTGCCCGAGGCGCTTGTCGGTGAAGGCGCTGAAGTCGTGCCGCCCCTCGATCGCGGCGACGGCCCGGACCATCGACTCGACGTCGAGCCGGTCCTTGATCCACCACACGAACGATTTCGCGAACGCCGTACGACGCCTGGAGATCTGGTACACGTAAACGCGCGAGATTGCGTCGTGACGCGCATGAAAGCGGTCGCTTGCGAGCTCGGCTTTCAGGATCGTGATGTCGTGCGGCAGCAGGTCGTTGATCTTGCGCGTGAGCTGCAGCGGATCGACCGGCTTGCGCGCCCGGAGATGTGCGACCTGACCCGACGCGTGCACTCCCGCGTCCGTTCGTCCCGCGCCGCCGACGTCGACATCGCCGAGAACCTGGGATGCGGCGCGCGTGATGTGCCCCTGGATCGTCTTCTGCGTGTTTCCCTGAGCCTGCCATCCCGAGTAGCGCGTGCCCTCGTACTCGATCGTGAGCTTGTAAGTCGGCATGCTATTCTCGCGCGCCGTGCCGAACCCGCGCTCATGGCAGGCCCTTGGCGACACGCTCGTCGTCCTCTGGGACGACGGTCACGAATCTTACTATCCGCTGGAACAGATCCGTCGCGCATGTCCCTGTGCGAGCTGCTCCGGCGAGCCCGACCTCTTCGGACGCATGGCGATGGGTCCGCCGCCGCGGTACGGACCGTCATCGTTCGATCTCGAGAGCGTGGTCAGGGTCGGTAACTACGCGCTGCAGCCGAACTGGCGCGACGGGCACTCCTACGGGATCTGGACCTACGAGCGTCTGCGGGACGCTTGCGGGTGCGACGCATGTGTTTCGGCACGCAGTACGCGGCACGCGTAACGCGCAGCTCCGCTTACCTCGCGTGCCGCGTGCCACGTTACGCGTACCGCTACGGCACGATCCACGTCCCGCCCTTCCCATCCAGAGCATCGCGAACGTGCTCGACATCCGTGATCAGCACGTCCTTTCCGCTGCTGCGGACGAACTGAATCGCGGCCTCGATCTTCGCTCCCATCGAGCCCGGCGGGAATTGACCCGCGGCAAGATGCTTCTCCGCTTCCGAAACGGTCATCCGCTCGACGGCCCGCTGCGTCGGTTTGTTGAAGTCGATCGACACCTGCGCGACACCGGTGAGAATGATGTAGACATCCGCCTCGAGGTCCGCGGCAAGGCGCGATGAGGCGAAGTCCTTGTCGATGACGGCTTCGATTCCGCGCCACTGCCCGTCGCGACCTCGCACGACGGGAATGCCTCCACCGCCCGCCGCGATCACGACCGCGGCAGTGTCGAGCATGTGTGCGATCGTCTGGACGTTGAGGATCCGCAGCGGCCTCGGCGAGGGAACGACGTGCCGCCATCCGCGGCCGGAGTCCTCGCGCATCGTCCAGCCGAGATCGCGCTCGAGCGCTTCGGCGCGATAACGCGTGAAGAACGGCCCGATCGGCTTCGTCGGTCGTTTGAACGCCGTGTCTGCGGGATCAACCTCCACCTCGGTGAGGATCGTCGCCACTTCACCGGGCTGGCCGATGCTCTCCAGACGATTGCGGATCGCCTGCTGCAGCATGAACCCGATCGCACCTTCTGTCTGCGAGACGGCGACGTCGAGCGATTGCGGCGGGATCTTCGTCGAGGCCTCTTCCGCCTGCACGAGGATGTTGCCGACCTGCGGGCCGTTGCCGTGGACGACGATCAGTTTGAAATCGTGCCGCACGATTTCGGCGAGCCAGCGCGCCGCCTGCTTCGCCCGCGCGATCTGTTCCTCCTGCGTCCCGCGGTCCTCGGGCCGCAGCAGTGCGTTTCCGCCGAATGCGATGACGGCGAGGCGCCGCGCTCCGGAAGCCATCACACCTCTTCGCGCTCCAGCGGCATCGTCATGCAGCGCGGACCGCCACGCGCACGCGACAGCTCATGACCCTGGATCTGCACCGCGTACTTCTTGTGCGTCCAGGTCTCCAGCTCGGTCCGGCCGAGGAGAAGATCGTCTTCGTAAACGATGTGGTAACCGTGCGAGTCGAGCTCCTCGGCCGTCCGCACGTTGCGCTCGTAAAGCAGGAGGATGCCCGGCGCGAGGGCGAATGCATTCGCGCCGTCCGTCCACTGCTCGCGCTGCTGATCGACGGCGCGCTTACCGCCGCAGTAGACCGCCTCGAGATCCATCCCCCGTTTCTTCAAAGCGCCGAGGAGCGACTTCTGCTCGGTGAAGTGGATCTGCTTCTTCGAAAGATCGATCTGCGACACCGAAGCGGCCTGACTGCCGCGCGGCAGGATGACCGGCGGGTAGATCAGGCATTCGTTCTTGCTGATGAACGTGAAGACGGTGTCGAGATGCATGAACGATCGCTGCCGCGGCAGCTCGACCACGATGATCCACCTCACGCCGGACTTCGATGCCTTGAGAGAGCTCACGAACTCGAGGATGCCGGCCTTGTTCGTCCGTTCCGTCGCACCGATGAGGAGGAGGTCACCGCGCGCGACGAGGACGTCACCGCCTTCGAGCGTCGGGCCGCCGCGCCGCGGCCGTTGCGCCGCATCGTGCATCAGATCGACCCAGAACACGTCCCGGTTCCGGAACGCTTTGTGGTACTGAAACACGTACTTCGAAAGCAGCGCCTCACGCCGCCGGGCCTGAGTCGCCATCGACGAGATGACGACGCCATCTCCCACCACCACCTGCGGGTCGCGCATGAAGAAGTAGTTCGGCACCGGGTAGAGATCGAACTTCGGCAGCTCGCCGGACGCCTCTTTCTCCCGCGGGATACCTCCGATGAGCACCTCAGCCAGCGCCGCCGGTTTGAGCTCGAGGAGGCGCGCGACCAGTCGCCTTCCGAGCCGGTTGCGACGCGCCAGATCGCGGACGACGAGATCCTTCGTGTCTTCGCCTTCGAGGACCTCTTCGAGCAGGTCCTGAATGTCGATGACGTCCTCGGCGACGAACCGGATGATCTGCTGGAAGCGGCGATGCTCCTCGCGGGCGACCTGACCATAGAGGATGTCGTCGAACAGGAGTTGCGCCATCATCGGCGGCACCATCTCATCGATCTCGCGGCCGGGAAGATGCACGAGGACGCTCTTGAGCTTCCCGATCTCGCTGGTGACGCGGAGCCGCATGCGCGCGGCATTCTATCCGCACCGAATTGTGTGCCGCGGGTTGACAAGATCCCTCAGGACAGATAACGAATGGCCTTGATGCGCGTCTTCTGTCTGCTTCTGGCTCACGCCATCGCCGCGGCCAGTGCGCTCGCCGACGCCAGGATCTCGTTCACACGCCGCATTCCGCCTCAGCACAACCTTGGAGCTGTCGATGAGATCGCCATCATTTACGCGATCGGCGACAACGACAGCGTGGAGACATTCGTCGACTCGTTCGCCGACCACGTGAATCGATTGGGGGGACTGCACCTGTCCGACGTGACCGCGCACGGCCAGCACTTCGTCGGGCAGCGGCCTGACGAGCGTACGATCGCCCGCCTGCGCCGCAAGCACCGCGCCGACGCGTACATGGGAATCAACAGGTTCACGTGCGAGACCGCGGTCCGCGGAGGCGAAGGAAGCGCCACCGACTTCGACGGCACGCGCGTGAGGCGGAAACATCAGTTCGTCGATGCCACGTGCCGCGCGCTCGTCGTTGTTCTCGACGCCGCGAAGGGCGAGCGGACGCTCTCGTTCGAAGTGGCCGGAGAAGGGACATCGCCGAGAGTGTCCCAGGTGACGGATGAGGAACGGACGATCGCTCTCGATCAGGCCGCACGTTACGCGGGGATCATCGCTTCGGAAGCCATCACGCCGCGCGACCTGCGCGAGAGCATCGAACTCGATCCGAACGCTCCGTACTTCGCGCGCGGGATGGCGATGATCGACGCGTCCCGGCCCAGCGACGCGCGTTCCCTCTGGGAGGGCGTCCTCATCCGCAACCCCAGATCGGCGCCGCTGCTCCACAACCTCGCCGCAGTCGCCGAGGCGACAGGGGACCTCGCTGCCGCGTGTGACTACCTCGAGCGCGCCATGTCGGCCGCACCCGGCGATCGGCGATATCGCACCGCTCTGGAGATGTTCCGCCGGCGCAACGGAAAGTAAGAAAAACAGGCCGCTTTCGCGGCCTGCCATCCGAGATCTGAGATCTGATTACCCGTTGAGTTCCTTCCTCGAACCTACGTTGATCTCGATCTGCTTCGGCTTCGCTTCCTCTTTCTTCGGGATCTCGATCTCCAGGACGCCGTTGCGATAGTTCGCGGCGATCTGATTCGCATCGACGCTGCGAGGCAGCGAGAGTGCGAACGAAGCTGCCGTACGTCCGCTCGATCCGGTGATACGAAATATGAGTTTATTCCGCGCAGATCGCTGCCGGAATGTTCGAGGCGCTGATTTGTTGTAAGTGGTTCAACCGGCGGCAGATAGATGACTGCGATCCCACAGGACGACGCGAGCGAGCTAGGGCGCGAAATCGCCCGAAGGCGGACGTTCGCGATCATTTCCCATCCTGACGCCGGCAAGACGACGCTCACCGAGAAACTCCTCCTCTACGGCGGCGCGATCGACGTCGCCGGCGCCGTCCGCAGCCGCCGCGAGCAGCGCAAGACCACCTCCGACTGGATGGCGATCGAGCAGAGCCGGGGGATCTCGATCACCTCGACCGTGCTGCAGTTCGAATACGAGGGCTACTGTCTCAACCTCCTGGACACGCCCGGCCACGAGGACTTCAGCGAAGACACCTATCGCGTGCTCGCGGCGACCGACAGCGCCGTGATGGTTCTCGACAGCGCGAAAGGCATCGAGCCGCAGACCCGAAAACTGTTCGAGGTCTGCCGCATGCGACACATCCCGATCATCTGCTTCATCAACAAGCTCGATCATCCGGGCCGCGATCCGTTCGATCTGATCGACGAGATCGAGCGCGAGCTCGGCGTCGCCGCCGTGCCGATGAACTGGCCGCTCGGCAACGGTCCGACGTTCCAGGGCGTGTTCGATCTGCGCAATCAGCGCGTGCTCCGGTTCGAGCGCACCGCGCACGGACAGTCGATCGCACCCGTGACCGTGAGCGGACTCGACGACCCTCTCCTCAGCGACGCGGTCGGACCGACGGCGTGGCAGGAGTTGCGCGAAGCGGCGGAGCTTCTCTCCGGCGCCGGCGTGTCATTCGACGAAAACGCCTTTGCGCGTGGCGCGATGATCCCGGTGTTCTTCGGCAGCGCGATCAACAACTTCGGCGTCGAGCCGTTCCTGAAAGCGATTCTGGAGCTCGCGCCGCCACCCGTCTCACGCGGTGGTGTCGATCCGACGAGCGACACCTTCACCGGATTCGTCTTCAAGATTCAGGCGAACATGGACAAGCGCCATCGCGATCGCCTCGCGTTCATGCGCGTCTGCTCCGGCGTCTTCGAGAAGGACATGACCGTCAACCACTCCCGCCTCGGGCGCGAGGTGCGGATGACGCGACCGCATCGCCTCTTCGCGCGCGATCGCGAGACGATCGAGCGCGCGTATCCCGGCGACGTCATCGGATTCGTGAATCCGGGACTCTTCCAGATCGGCGATTCCGTTTCGTCCGGTACGCCGATCGAGTTCGAGCGCATCCCGCGTTTCGCTCCCGAGCATTTCGCGACGATGCGCGCCACGACGGTCACGCGGCAGAAGCAGTTCCAGAAGGGACTCGAGCAGCTCGAAGAAGAGGGCGTCATGCAGGTGCTGACCGTGCACGAGGGCCTGCGGAGCGAGCCGATCGTCGCCGTCGTCGGCGAGCTGCAGTTCGACGTCCTGAAGTCGCGACTCGACAGCGAGTACAACGTCGAGACGTCCGTGCAGCAGCTCTCCTACAAGATCGCGCGCTGGGTGGACGTCGATCCCGACGCCGCCGCACGCCTCACGCTGCCGAGCAAGTCACGCGTCGCGGTCGATCGCGGTGGCAACGCCGTCCTGCTCTTCACTTCTTCGTGGGAACTGGAGTATGCCGAGAAAGAGAATCCGCAGGTGAAGTTCAGCTTCAGCCACAGTTAGTAATGCCGAGCGGAGCGAGGCATCTACTGTGCCCCAGCTACCCACGAACTCGACAGTCGCTGAGGCACAGTAGATCCCTCGCTTCGCTCGGGATTCACCCAACGATTGAATCCGGATCGACCCCGAGCCGTGCACAGAACTCCCGATACGCAATCGGCGAGATCTCGGAAGGTTTGATCTCGCTGCGCCCGCCCCAGAACACGTTCGTGTAGCTCACCGGGATACCGGTCGCCGCGAGATGTTCGTCGATCGCCCGCTTGTGGGCGAGGATCGCGTCCTTCTCCGTTCCGTGCGCGACAGCCATCATGTTGACGTTGCGAAATTCGGCGCCCCCTTCGCGCCAGTAGCAGTGCGTGAGGATGTGAAAGCGGCCGACCTGACGTCCCGCTTCGATCTCGCGGCCCGCCGGCACGGCCCAGTGGAAGAGCGCGTTGAAGCGCGTCACGCGTTCGCCACTCTCGAGCGGTTTCACATGCTCGAGAAACGTCGAGAAGCGTCCGATGACACCGCGCCGGTTGAGATCTTCGGCGACGGTGAAGAACGTCTCGAGCGGTACACCCGCTTCGGCCGCCCGGCGCGACCAGAGATCGCGGCCGATCTCCTCCGGCTCGAGCTCGCGCTTCAGCGCGGTCAGAACGCGCCATTGGAGCTCGTTCAGCTCGACCTTCTCCGTGTTCTTCACGACCGCCAGCTCGTCCGACTTGCTTCCCGGCTCCATGCCCTTCCGCCGCACGTGCCCGACGCCGAGGGCGAAGATGCGGTTGGCGGGCATGACGCGGAAGTGGTCGGCGCCGGTCAGGCGCGCAAGCAGCGCGCAGTGCTTCTCGATCGAATAGCCTTGCGGCACCTTCACCGTGGTCCACAGGCGATAGTTCGATCCGGGTGTCGCGGCATCGGTCGAGCGGATGACGACGTGACCGGAGAACGGATCGTCTTTGACCATGAACTCGAACGCGGGATCGATCTTCTCGGGCGGATACTGCCACGCCACGAGCGCGCCTTCGGCGAGGTTGGTCGCCATGAGCGTCTGTCGCACGCGGCGGATCGTCCCGGCCCGCAGCATGGCGCGGATGCGTTCCACAACGGTGTCGAAGTCGACGCCGGACCTCTGCGCGATCTCGCCGACCGGATCGCGCACGAACCCGACGATCCGGTCCTCGGAAACGGCGAGGATTTTCGCGTTCACAGGATCGCTGTGGGTGGTCGGGAGAGTGGCAGTGGACATATGGAGCGCAAGATAGCAGATTGAATGAAGGTGTCATCCCGAGCGTGAGCGAGGGATCTGGGGGTGTGGGTGGCGCGAGGCAGATGAATCGAGCCGCCCTTTCCCCCGGATCCCTCGCTACGCTCGGGATGACACGGAGATCAGATGCACCGTCAACTCTTCGCTGTCCTTCGCGCGCTCGTCGTCGCGCCGCTGTTCGTATCGATCTGGATGTACTTCGTTCCGCGATGGATCGCCGGCGCGGATGCGTTCCGCGACCCGCGTCCGCTCGGCTGGATCGTCGTCGCGATCGGCGCGGTCATCGGCATTCCATGCGTCTGGGAATTCGCTTGGCGCGGATTCGGTACGCCGGCTCCATTCGACCCGCCGCGGCGCCTCGTCGTGACCGGCCCGTACCGCTGGGTGCGCAATCCGATGTACATCGGCATGGGCATCGCCCTGGTCGGTGAAGCGTTGGTCTTTCCGCACCTCACGCGCATCATTCTGATCATGACCGGCGTGATGTGGATCGCCGTCTCGATCTTCATCATGCTGTTCGAGGAGCCGGTGCTGCGATCGATGTTCGGCGCCGACTACGAGGCGTACTGCCGTGCAGTGCGCCGCTGGATCCCGCGCCTGAAGCCGTTTGACAAAGCCAACGACGCTGCGTAGGCTCATCGCACTGGACTGATTTGCGGGGCCGCTTGCAACCAGGATAAAAAAAGCTAAAGAGCCGGCAGACGTCTCCCGACTTTTCTCGAGGCCCCGCAAACAGGCGGGGCCTTTTGTTTGTTGTGGGGAATGACATGCCAGACCATCGCACCAATGCCCTTCTCGACGCACTGAAGAAGCGGATCCTCATCCTCGACGGAGCGATGGGGACGATGGTGCAGCGCTATCGTCTCGACGAGAAGGCGTATCGCGGATCGCGCTTCGCCGCTCACCCCCGCGACCTCAAAGGCGCCGGCGACATTCTCGCGCTGACGCGACCGGAGGTGCTCGAGGAGATCCACCGGCAGTACCTCGAGGCCGGAGCGGACATCATCGAGACGAACACGTTCAACGCGCAGGCGATCTCGTTCGCCGACTACGCGCTCGAGCCGTACGTGTACGAGATCAACGTGGCGGCAGCGAAGATCGCGCGCCGCGCGGCCGATGCGTTCGAGACTCCGGAGCGGCCGCGCTTCGTCGCGGGTGCGATGGGGCCGACGAACCGCACGGCGTCGCTTTCGCCGGACGTGAACAATCCCGCGTTCCGCGCGGTGTCGTTCGATGAGCTCGTGAGCGCGTACCACGAGCAGGCGCGCGGCCTCGCCGACGGCGGCGTCGACGCGCTCCTCGTCGAGACGATCTTCGACACGCTCAACGCAAAGGCTGCGCTGTTCGCGATCGAGAAGCTGTTCGACGAGATCGGAACGCGGCTGCCGATCATGATCTCGGTCACGATCACGGACGCGTCCGGCCGCACGCTTTCCGGTCAGACCGTCGAGGCGTTCTGGAATTCCGTGTCCCATGCGAACGCCATCAGCGTCGGCATCAACTGCGCCCTCGGCGCGAAGGAGATGCGGCCGCACATCGAGGAGCTCGCGCGCGTCGCACCGATCTACATCACGTGCTATCCGAACGCCGGCCTGCCGAACGCGCTCGGCGAATACGACGAGACGCCGCAATCCATGTCGGCGCTGCTGCGCGATTTCGCGGAGAACAACTGGCTGAACGTGGTGGGCGGTTGCTGCGGGACGACGCCGGATCACATCCGCGCGATCGCGAACGTCGTGCGCGACCTGCCAACGCGCGTACCGGCCCCCGTCGAGAAGCACCTTCGATTGAGCGGCCTCGAACCGCTCACGGTACGTCCGGACTCCAATTTCATCATGGTCGGCGAGCGAACGAACATCACCGGCTCGCCGAAGTTCGCGGAGCTCGTCAAGGCAGGCGATCTCGAAGCCGCGCTCGCCATCGCACGGCAACAGATCGACGGCGGCGCGAACATCATCGACATCAACATGGACGAAGGCCTGCTGGACTCCGAGAAGGTGATGACGCAGTTCCTTCACCTCGCCGCGTCGGAGCCCGACGTGACGCGGGTCCCGATCATGATCGACAGCTCGAAGTGGTCGGTTCTCGAAGCGGGCCTGAAGTGCGTGCAGGGCAAGTCCGTCGTCAACTCCATCAGCCTCAAGGAAGGCGAAGAGAAGTTCCGGGAACAGGCGCGCCTCGTCCGCCGCTACGGTGCCGCCGTGATCGTGATGGCGTTCGACGAACAGGGACAGGCCGATACGAGCGCGCGCAAGGTGGCGATCGCGTCGCGCGCTTACGACATCCTCGTGAACGACGTGGGGTTCGATCCCACGGACATCATCTTCGATCCGAACGTGCTCACCGTCGCGACCGGAATTGAAGAGCACAACAACTACGGAGTCGCATTCATCGAGGCCGTTCGACAGCTCCGTGAGAAGTTCCCGCACACGAGCGCTTCAGGCGGCATCAGCAACGTGTCATTCTCGTTCCGCGGCAACAAGGCCGTGCGCGAGGCGATGCACGCCTCGTTTCTCTATCACGCGATCCGAGCGGGCCTGACGATGGGTATCGTCAACGCGGGGCAGCTCGCGATCTACGAGGAGATCCCTCCCGAGCTGCGCGACCTCGTCGAGGACGTGCTGCTGAACCGCCGTCCCGACGCCACCGAGCGTCTTCTCGCCTTCGCCGACACCGTCAAACAGACGAAGAGCGCGGCAAAGGAAGAAGAGGTCTGGCGCCACGGCACGGTCGAGGAACGCCTCTCGCACGCGCTCGTGAAAGGAATCGTCGATCACCTCGAGACGGATCTCGAGGAAGCGCGCACGAAGTACCCCAGCGCGCTCTCGATCATCGAAGGGCCGATGATGGACGGCATGAACGTCGTCGGCAATCTCTTCGGCTCCGGAAAGATGTTCCTGCCGCAGGTCGTGAAGAGCGCCCGCGTCATGAAGAAAGGCGTTGCCCATCTGCTGCCCTACATGGAGGCCGAGAAGGCAAAGGCCGGCGATCAGTCGGCTCGCGGCAAGATCCTTCTCGCCACCGTGAAGGGCGACGTCCACGACATCGGCAAGAACATCGTCGGCGTCGTCCTCGGCTGCAACAACTACGAGGTCATCGATCTCGGCGTGATGGTCCCTGCGGAGAAGATTCTCGACACGGCGATCGCGCAGAAGGTGGACATCGTCGGCCTTTCCGGCCTCATCACTCCGTCGCTCGACGAGATGGTGCATGTCGCCCGCGAGATGGAGCGCCGCCATTTCACCGTGCCGCTGCTGATCGGCGGGGCGACGACGTCGAAGCTCCACACGGCGGTGAAGATCTCGCCGCGCTATTCGTCGGCCACCGTGCACGTGCTCGACGCATCGCGCGCGGTCGGCGTCGTCAGCGCGCTGCTCAGCGAAGAGAAGCGCGACGCGCTGCAGAGAGACGTGGAGCGCGAATATGAGCGCCTTCGCACGGAGCAGCAGGCGCGCCAGTCGGACCGCACGCTGCTGTCGATCGAGGAAGCGCGCCGGCGCGCGCCGAAGCTTTCTTTCGATGCGCTGGATCGTCCTTCGTTCGTCGGCGTGCACAGCTTCGACGACTTCCCGCTCGCGCGCATCGAGCCGTTCATCGACTGGTCGCCGTTCTTCACGACGTGGGATCTGCGCGGCCGTTATCCTGACATTCTCAGCGAGCCTCGCGCGCGCGAGCTGTACGAGGACGCTCGGAAACTGCTGCGCGAGATCATCGAGAAACGGCTGCTCAAGGCACGGGCGGCGTTCGGCTTCTGGCCCGCCAATCGCGCCGGCGACGACGTGGAGATCTACTCCGATGAGTCGCGGCGCAAGGTCATCGCGCGATTTCACACGCTGCGGCAGCAGCAGCAGACCACGACCGGTCAGAATCTCGCGCTCGCAGACTTCGTCGCGCCGAAGGGCACGCCTGACTACATCGGCGGATTCGCCGTCACCGCCGGCATCGGCGTCGACGAGCTCGTCGCGCGTTTCCAGAAGGATCACGACGACTACAACAGCATCATGACCAAGGCGCTCGCCGATCGGATGGCCGAGGCGCTCGCGGAGCTGCTGCACAGCGAAGCGCGCGTGGCGTGGGGATACGGCGCCAACGAAAATCTTTCGAGCGAAGATCTGCTGGCCGAGAAGTATCGCGGCATCCGCCCTGCGCCGGGATATCCCGCCTGCCCCGATCACACCGAGAAGCGCACCCTCTTCGCACTCCTCGAAGCCGACCGCCTCGGCCTGCAGCTCACC
>Ga0210377_10000706_pt1 | contig 31810 bp, 33 predicted proteins | sample PLM4_65_b1redo_FD_155480 | JGI IMG/M metagenome (GOLD analysis project Ga0210377, IMG submission 155480) | Groundwater sediment microbial communities from an aquifer in East River, Colorado, USA - PLM4_65_b1 redo | ecosystem: Environmental > Terrestrial > Soil > Riparian zone | place: USA: East... | reverse complement strand
TCCTGTGCTTTACATCGACTTTACCCCTCCCGCATCTCACCCGCACAACGCTTCCCTAGACTCCGCGCAGCTCGAGGAGGCTGGTGAATGCTTCGTTACGTATACGCCGCGGGAGTCGTTCTTCTGATCGCGGTGCCCATGTTCGCGCAAGTCACACCGGCGGCCGGATACACGCCGCCCGACGACACACCGTCGGTCAAACTGGGCGGGACGATCTTCGCTGATTACACCTACGTCGAATCGCCCAAGGCCCAGGACTCGGACAAGAACTCGATCAATCCGAGCTCGTTCAACATCAGTCGCGCGTACCTCAACATCACAGGCAACATCTTTCATCGCGTGTCGTTTCGCATCACTCCCGACATCACCCGCGAAACCGGCACCGGCAGCTCGCTGAATGGGAGCCTGACGTTCCGGCTGAAGTACGCGTACGGCCAGTTCAATCTCGATGACTGGACTACAAAGGGTTCGTGGCTTCGATTCGGACTCCAGCAGACGCCGTGGATCGACTACGAAGAGGGCATCTATCGGTACCGGTTCCAGGGCCCCATCTTTGTCGATCGGGAGGGCTTCCTCACGTCGTCCGACTACGCGTTCAGCGGGCACTGGAACTTTCCCGGTAATTACGGCGACGTGCATGCCGGCTTCTACAACGGCGAGGGTTACAGCCGCGCCGAACCGAATGACGAAAAGGCGTTTCAGGTCCGCGCCGCGGTGCGGCCATTCCCGCTCGGCGGCGCGGCGCTGAAGGGACTCCGCGTGGCGGTGTTCGTCGACAGCGATCACTACGTTCAGGATGCGAAGAAGCAGCGACTCGTCGGGGCGATCACTTACGAGCACCCGCTCATCAACGCAGGACTCGACTACCTCGATGCGAAAGATCGCACATCCGCGCTGACCGGTAGCGAGGTGCACGCGACCGGTTACTCCGCATGGGCGGTTCCGAAGCTGCCGAACAACTTCGAGATCCTGTTGCGCCACGACGAGTTGAAACCGAACAAGGCCACGGATCAGAAGCGCAAACGCAATATCGCCGGAGTCGCGTACTGGTTGCCGGCGCGCTCGGGCGTCACATCGGCGCTGCTCGTCGACTACGACTCACTGCAGCAGAGCGGATTCACTCCCGCGCGTGCAGACGACACGCGCTACGGGATCAAGCTGCTGGTCAATTTCTAGAAGGAGGCCCTCGATGAAAATGATGCGACTCTTGCTGGCGCTCGCCGCCATCGCGGTTGCGGCCAGTCCGCTGGCCGCGCAGAACCTGCAGATCAACGGCGCGGGCGCGACGTTCCCTTACCCGATCTATTCGAAGTGGTTTTCCGAATACAACAAGGTGCACCCGAACGTTCTGATCAACTACCAGTCCATCGGATCCGGCGGGGGCATCCGGCAACTCAGCAACGAGACCGTGTTCTTCGGCGCGACCGATGGACCGATGACGAACGATCAGATCCTCGCGGCGCCGAGTCGGATCCTCCACTTTCCGACCGTCCTCGGCGGCGACGTGCCGGTGTACAACCTCCCCGGCGATCCCGATCTGAGGTTCACCGGTCCGCTCCTGGCGGACATCTTTCTCGGCAAGATCACGAAGTGGAACGATCCGGCGCTTGCGCGTCTGAATCCGGGCCCGGCTCTGCCGAACATGGACATCACCGTTGCCCATCGTTCCGACGGTTCCGGAACGACGTACATCTGGGTGGACTACCTCTCGAAGGTGTCGCCCGAGTGGAAGCAGAAGGTCGGTGTCGCCACTTCGGTGAACTGGCCCGTGGGCATCGGTGGCAAGGGGAACGAAGGAGTAGCGGGCCTGGTGAAGCAGACAGCCGGTGCCATCGGTTACGTCGAGCTGATTTACGCATTGCAGAACAGGATCAGCTACGGGTCCGTGCAGAACATGGCCGGTGAATTCGTGAAGGCGACGACGGCGACGGTGACGAATGCGGCGGCAGCGGCGGGAGGAAAGGCCATGCCCTCGGACTTCCGGGTTTCGATTACGAACGCCGCCGGCAGAGATGCGTATCCGATCGCGTCGTTCACCTGGCTTCTCTTCTTCGAGAACCCGAAGGACAAAGTGCGCGCCCGTGCGATGGTCGACTTCATGCGCTGGGCGCTGACCGACGGCCAGAAGTACGCGGCGGATCTCGGCTATGCGCCTCTTCCGGCCGAGGTCGTTGCACTGGAGATGGAGGCGTTGAAGAGAATCCGGCAGTAACTCGGGACTATATTGACTACGCTTTGCGCGCGCGGGTTCCGCCCGTGCGCGCATCCGTGTCTCGAAGGGAATACAGAGAAATGCGATTCGTGCGATTCATGGGCATTGTCCTGCTGGCATTCGGATGCGCGAAACAGGAAACAACCACGTCGACGAGCGGCACGTCGTCGGCGGCGTCATCGAACGAGCGCCTCACGATCAACGGCGCGGGCGCGACGTTCCCGTATCCGATCTACTCGAAGTGGTTCTCCGAATACGGGAAGAAGCATCCGAACATCCAGATCAACTATCAGTCGATCGGATCCGGGGGAGGCATCAAGCAGTTGAGCGCGCAGACGGTGTTCTTCGGCGCGACCGATGGACCCATGACGGACGAGCAGTTGAAGTCGGCGCCCGGACCGATCCTGCATTTCCCGACCGTTCTCGGCGGCGTCGTCCCGATCTACAACGCTCCCGGCGTCAAAGCCCAACTGAACTTCCCGGCGAAGACGCTCGCCGACATCATTCTCGGGAGGATCACGAAATGGAACGATCCCGCGATCGGGCAGGCGAATCCCGGCGTCGCGCTGCCGGCGACCGACATCGCCGTCGTGCATCGCTCGGACGGCTCCGGGACGACGTATATCTTCGTCGACTTTCTGTCGAAAGTCTCACCGGAGTTCAAGCAGAAGGTCGGCGTCTCGACCTCGGTGCAGTGGCCGGTCGGCGTGGGCGCGAAGGGGAACGAGGGAGTGTCCGGTCTTGTGAAGCAGACGCCCGGCGCGATCGGCTACGTCGAGCTGGTCTACGCGCTGCAGAACAAGATCGCTTACGGTGCGGTGCAGAACAAGGCGGGCAAGTACGTGACCGCTTCGCTGGAGAGCGTTACTGCAGCGGCCAGCTCCGCGGCAGCGAACATGCCGGACGACTTTCGCCTGTCCATCACGAATGGCGATGGAGCGGATGCGTATCCGATTTCGTCATTCACATGGATCCTGCTGTACCAGAATCCTCCGGACAAGAAACGATCGGCGGCCATGGTCGACTTCATGAAGTGGGCGCTCACCGATGGACAGGCGTTCGCTCCGAACCTCGGCTACGCGCCGCTGCCGAAGAGTGTGGTCGACAAGGAGACTGTGGCGCTGGAGAAGGTGGCGCGTTGAGGAGAACCGGTTCATGAAGCCCCGCGAGGACCGCTTCTTCCGCTACTTCACCGGCTTCTTCGCCGCGCTCGTGGTGTTCGCGGTCGTCGGGATCGGGTTCGAGCTGTCGCGTCAGTCGATGCTGTCGATCCGCAAGTTCGGTTTGGGGTTCTGGACGGGCACGACGTGGGACCCGGTGTCGGGCGAATTCGGCGCGCTCCCGTTCATCTGGGGGACGCTCTACTCCTCGTTTCTGGCGCTGCTGATCGCGACGCCGATCGCGCTCGGCATCGCGATCTTCATCAATGAAGTGTCGCCGCAGAAATTGCGTCCGCTGTTGTCGTATCTGACGGAGCTTCTGGCCGCGATTCCGTCGATCGTGTACGGCTTGTGGGGAATCTTCGTCCTCGTCCCGATCGTGCGGAAACTCGAGCTGTTGGCGCCGGAGTCGCTGAAGAAGATTCCGCTGTTCAGCGGACCGCCTCTTGGCGTCGGCATGGGCGCGGCGGCCCTGATTCTCGCAGTGATGGTCATTCCGTTCTCGTCGTCGGTGGCGCGCGAGATTCTGAAGAGCGTGCCCATGGCCCAGCGCGAGGCCGCGCTCGCCCTCGGCGCCACGCGGTGGGAGTCGATCCGCGTCGCGCTCAACTACGGGCGCGCCGGCATCATCGGAGCCGTCATGCTCGGACTGGGTCGCGCTCTCGGCGAGACGATGGCGGTGACGATGGTCATCGGCAACAACCCGCAGGTGACGGCCTCGCTGTTCGCACCGCAGTACACGATGGCCGCGGTCATCGCGAATGAGTTCACGGAAGCGGCGGATGACCTCTACCTGCACGCGTTGATCGAGATCGGACTGGTGCTGTTCATCATCACCATCATCGTGAACGCGCTTTCACGGCTCATGATCTGGAACATGGCGCGACGCTCGCGACCGGCCGTGCCGAAGCCGATCGTCTCGACCGAGGAGGCGGTGGTGGCATGAGCACGCGCTATCGGCTGATCAAATCGAATTGCATTCTGACGCTCTGCGCACTTGCCGTCGCGGTGGCGCTCGTTCCGCTGGTGATGATTCTCTTCTACGTGATCTCGCACGGAGCGGCCGCGCTGAACCTGGCGTTTTTCACGCAGATCCCGAAGCCGGTCGGAGAGACGGGCGGCGGGATGGGCAACGCGATCGTGGGCACCCTCATCCTCATCGGAATTGCGGCTTTCATCGCCGTTCCGGTCGGCGTCATCACCGGCGTGCACCTCGCCGAGTACGGCGGAAGTCGTTTCGCTTCCGCGGTGCGCTTCAGCGCCGATGTGCTCAACGGCGTTCCGTCGATCGTGGTCGGGATCTTCGCGTACGGACTGGTCGTGCTTCCCGTCCATCGATTCAGCGCTCTGGCAGGCGGGTTCGCGCTGTCGATCATGATGGTTCCGATCGTTGCGCGCACGACGGAGGAGCTGCTCCGTCTCGTCCCTCCCAGTCTCAAGGAAGGCGCCCTCGCCCTCGGCGCCACGCGCATGCGGGCGATGGCCACGGTCATCCTTCCCGCCGCGCTTCCCGGCATTCTGACCGGCATTCTCGTGGCGCTCGCGCGCATCGCGGGCGAGACCGCTCCGCTGCTCTTCACGTCCTTCAACAACCGCTTCTGGTCGACGTCTCTGACGCAGCCGATCGGCTCACTGACGGTGCAGGTGTTTACTTACGCGATCTCGCCGTACGAAGATTGGCACAGGCAGGCGTGGGCGGGCGCGTTCGTCCTGGTGATGATGATCCTCATCCTCTCGATCGTGGCCCGGCTGGCGACGCGCCGCCTCGAGCGGATGAATCGCGGATGAGCGCCGCAGCGCACGCTGCACTTCCGATCCCCCGGCCGCGGCGCCGCTATCGTCTCGCGGCGATCGATATCGGCACGAACTCGATCCACATGATCGTGGTCGAGGCGCAGCGCCACGGCTACCGCGTCATCGACAAGGAAAAGGAGATGGTGCAGCTCGGGCGCGGCAGCCTGGAAGGGAAGCCGTTGACCGAAGACGCGCTGGAGCGCGGCGTGACGACGCTCCGCTCGATGGCCGAGATCGCGAGCCGCTGGAATGTCGACGAGATCGTGGCCGTGGCCACCAGCACGATCCGGGAGGCCCCGAACCGGCGCGCGTTCCTCCGCGCCGCCGCGAAAGCCGGCATCGAGATCCGCGTCATCTCCGGAGAAGAGGAAGCCGACTACATCTATCGCGCGGTCCGCTCCGCGATCGACTTTCACGGCGGCACGGCTCTCGTCATCGACATCGGCGGCGGCAGCGTCGAACTGGTGCTTGCCACCGAAGACGAGGTGTTTCTCACGGGCAGTGAGCCGCTCGGTGCTCTGCGCATGGCGGAGAGATTCGGCGACGACGCGGAGCGTTGCCGGGCTTTCGTTCGCAAGCGTCTGAAGAAGACGCTCGCGCACGCACGCGAGCTCGGCTACGACTTCGCCGTCGGGACATCCGGCACGATCATGACGCTCGCCGAGCTTGCCGCCGAGACCACCGTCGAATCCGGGCTGCGCTGGCTCAGTCGCGCGAAGCTCGAAGTCCTCATCGACGAGATCGCGGCAACGCGACTGGAAGACCGGCCGCGCCGCTTCAACATCGACCCGCGGCGCGCGGAAACGCTCCTCCCTGGCGCCATCGTCCTGGACGAGATCATGGACCGCCTGCGCATCGAGCAGATCCGCGCATGCGATGTGGCCCTGCGAGAGGGCATCGTCGAGCGGATCCTCGATTCGCGCCGCGACCAGAAGCAGCGCGGCGGCGTGCGCAGGTCATCCGTTCTCGCGCTCGCTGATCGAAGCAGTATCGATGAGGCCCATGCGGCGCAGGTGACGAGGCTCGCGCTGCGCATCTTCGATCAGACCGAGGAGTTGCATCAGCTTCGCACCGGCGAGCGCGAGTTGCTCGAGTACGCGGCGATGCTTCACGAGGTCGGGAAGCACGTCTCCTTTCAGAGCCATCACAAGCACTCGTTCTATCTGATCAGCCATGCCGGGCTGCGCGGGTTCACCGCCGATCAGGTTGCAGTGATCGCCAACGTGGCCCGCTATTACCGCAAGTCCGAGCCCGAGGACGACCATCCCTGGTTCACTCAGCTCACCGCGCGGCAGCAGGAGATCGTGCGCAAGCTCGTGGCCATCCTCAGAATAGCCGACGCCCTCGATCGCGGGCGGCGCGGCGCAATCCGCGACATCGCCGTCGACGCCGGTCGGAAGTCCGTCCTGGTGACGGTGCGGGAGCGCGCGGACGCGGCGGTCGAGATCGACGCGGCCGCCCGGAAAGCGAAGTACTTCCGGAGAATTTTCGACCGGCGCGTCGAGTTCGTGGTGCGATGAGGTACGAGGAATGAGCGTCGGAACCGATGACGAACTGATCGACGAGAGGGACAGTCTGATCGTTCTCTTGCGTCACGGCATCGCGGAGGAGCGGACCGAGGGGAAGGCTGACGAGGATCGCAGCCTGACGGCCGAGGGGCACGCGCGGATGAAGCAGATTGCCCGCGGCCTCGCCATCGCGTTTCCGCGCGCGCAGGCGATCTACAGCAGCCCGCTCCTGCGCGCGGTGCAGACCGCGCTCTGGGTGTCGAAGGGCTATCGCTCGCGCCTGAAGGTGAATACGACCGACGCCGTCGTCCCGGGCGCGAGCACCGACGAGTTGCTCGCATTCCTGAAAGGCCTCACGCAGCGACGCGTCATCATCGTCGGCCATGAGCCGAATCTCAGCGAAAACGCCATGGAGCTCCTCGGCCTCACCGGCGGCGACATCGAGTTGAAGAAAGGCGGCGGCTACTGCATCCGTCTTCACACCGACGGGAAGGCGGAAATGGAGTGGTTGCTGTCGCCGCGACTGCTGAGGAAGCTGGGAGAGGGAGACTGATCTGACGTGGGTGCCGGGCTAATCTGACGTAGGCCGGGCTTCAGCCCGGCCAGCCGGGCTAAAGCCCGGCCTACGTCTGCTTCTTCCGCTTCGTCGCTTTCTTCGGAACGCGCCTTTTCGGCACCTCTGCGACCGGCTGATGCTCTACCCGCGCGGACGCGAGCAGCACGTCGAACAGCTCGCTCTTCTTTTCCGCGGACAGACGGGCCCAGCTCTTCAGCACGCTCTGGAGCGACTTGTCCAGGCTCTTCGATGTTGCCGCCACGCGGTCGAACGCGCGAATGCCGGTCTCACGCACGAACGCTGCGAACTCCGAGGGGATCGTGGCGTTCATCAGCTCTTGCCCTTCTCCTTCTTACGGTGGCGTTTCGCTTTGCGGCGGTAGGTTCCGGGCCGGATCATCGCCTCCTCGTACGGCGCGACGCGGATCGAGTCCGATCGCGCGATCTCGATGAAGCGTTCCTGACTCCGGATTTTTCCCTCGCCGCCGCTCCGCTTCTTGTACGTCCCGTCCGGTTGCAGTTTCCACGCCTTCACGTTGTCCGCGAGGCAAGTGGCCAGGATCTCCTCTTCGCATCGCTTCTTCAGCGCCGGCGCGAGGATCGGGAACGTCAGCTCGATCCGGCGGAAGAAGTTCCGTGGCATCCAGTCGCCGCTCGACGCGTACACCTCCGTCTCTCCGCCGTTGCGGAAGAGAAAGAGGCGCGAATGCTCGAGGAAGCGATCGACGACGGAGACGACGCGGATATTGTCCGAGAGGCCGCTGACGCCGGGGACGAGACAGCAGGTGCCGCGCACGATGAGATCGATCTTCACGCCGGCCTGGCTGGCCCTGTACAGCGCTTCGATCACCGTCGGATCGACGAGGCTGTTCATCTTGGCGATGATCTGGGCGGGCTTGCTTTCGGTCGCGTTCTTCGTCTCGCGCTCGATCATCTTCAGCGTCCACTGGTGATAGTCGATCGGCGCGACGGCGAAGCGCTTCCACTTCCAGCCCACCACCGTGCGGTCGAAGATCTCCTGAATGCTGGCCAGGCTGTAACCGGTGAGAAGGTTCATGAGCTGCGATGCGTCCTCGCCGAACGACTCCTCGACGGTCATCAGATCGATGTCTGTGTAGAGGCGTCCCGTGCTGGCGTTGTAGTTGCCGCTGGAGAGGTGGACGTAGCGCCGCAGCTCGCCGCCCTCGCGACGCACGACCAGGCAGATCTTGCAATGCGTCTTGATGCCGACGAGGCCGTACACGACCTGCACGCCGGCTTCTTCGAGCTGGCGCGCCCAGGTGATGTTCTTCAACTCGTCGAAGCGCGCCTGCAGCTCGACGATTGCCGTGACCTGCTTGCCGCGCTGGGCCGCCGACGCGAGCGCCGCGACGATCGCCGAACCGGTGTCGGTGCGATACAGCGTTTGCTTGATGGCGACGACATCGGGATCCTCGGCCGCCGCCTGCACGAATTCGATCACCGACGTGAAGGAGTCGTAAGGGCGGTGCATCAGCACGTCGCCCTTCTTGATGATCGAGAACATGTCCTCAGTCGTGGCGAGCTGCGACGACATGCGCGGGTTGAACGGAGCCTCTTTCAGCGACTGTTTTCCGACCGCGCTGTAGAGCTGAATCAGATCGGCGAGCTTCAACAGTCCGGGAGCAACGAAGAGATCGTCGCGCGTGATTTTGAGCGCTGACATCAGCAGCGTCATGATCAGATCGTTGTCCTCCGCGACTTCGGTCCAGACCACTTCCTTGCGCTCGCGGCGTCGAAGCTCGCTCTCCACCGACTTCAGCAGATCCTGCACCTCGTCTTCCTGCAGCAGGATGTCGGCGTTGCGCACCACGCGGAACGGCACGCACTTGCGGATCTTGAGGCCCGGGAACAGCGGCGAGAGGTGCTCTTCGATGAGCGACTCGATGCGCACGAAGCGTCCGCCGCTCTCCGGCACGCCGATGAGGCGCGGAAGATTCGTGGGGACCTTCAGCAGCGCGATGTGCGACTCGCCGCGTTCGCTCTCCAGAACGAGCGCCATGGTCAGCGCGCGGCTGGCGAGGAACGGGAACGGATGGCCGGGATCGACCGCCAGCGGCGTGAGGACGGCCGCCATCTCGCGCTGGAAGATGTCGCTGAGCGCGGCCTGCTCTTTCTTCGACAGGTCGCTCCACGTCTCGATACGGATGCCGGACTTCTTCAGCTCCGGCACCAGCTCGTCCCAGCACTTGTACATGTCCATCGTGAGCGCGCGAATGCGCTCGCGGATCGACTTCAGTTGCTGCTTCGGCGTGAGCCCGTCGGGTGAGCGCTCGACGATGCCTGCGGTGACGAGATCGCGGATCGATCCGACCCGAACCATCAGAAACTCGTCGAGGTTGTTCGCGGCGATGGAGAGGAACTTCACGCGCTCCAGCAGCGGGACGGACGGATCTTCGGCCTCGGCCAGGACGCGGCGGTTGAACTCGAGCCAGCTCAGCTCGCGGTTGAAGAGCCGCACCGGTTCTGCCGGCACGGTGATCGGCGGGACCTTCACGGTGCCCGACGACGTCACCGGCGCCGCCGGCGCCTCTATGGTCACCGTCGAGTCGCGGTCAGGATCGGCCATGGGAGCGGAGGGGAAGCATAGCCCAGAAATGCGTGTGGGGGCGCCACACCGAGTGGTCAGCAGCCTGCCAGTTTGACCTTAAGGTTTTATGCGGCTGCTACAACCGGCGGCAGTGGGAGGGCGGGACTGGCCGGGCAACAATTTGCTTCAACGCATTCCCGAACAGCGGTGATCAGCCCAGTCACGTCGAATGGCTTCCGCAGGGCGGCGAACACGTTCGGGTTGATCGAGTCCGCAACGTCGAACGATGACGCCGCGGACAGGATGACGACACACCTGACCTGCGGGCGGCGAACGTGAAGGCTTCTCAGCACATCGAGGCCGCTGACTTCGGGCATCATCAGATCGAGCACGATGACGTCGTACAGAGTCAGTTCAATCTTCGAGAGCGCCTCTCTCCCCCCACTCGCGGTATCCACGTCGTAGAACTCGCGCCTGAGGATGGTTGCGAGGAGACGAAGGATCGACGCGTCATCATCGACTACCAGGATTCGGTTGGGTGCCACACTGTCCATCGGATGCTCCAACCGTGCCAAAATTCGTCAAATATTGATTTCAGCAAGCCTTGTGACAAGCTCAGCCTCAAAAAAACTAGACCACGACCCACCGAGTGGTCGTGGTCTAGTTTGATGGGCGGGCTTGTAACAGTAACAATGGCCGCGTCCGTCTGGGGGCGCGCGCTATGTCGCTTGAACGGTCTGCCTTCCTGGCCAATATTGGGTCCTTCGTGATAGCAGCTTATTTGCTCGTTCGTGGCTCCATCGGCGGCACAAACCCGCTACACATCGGTTTCTTCGTCTTTTGGCTAGTTGGAGCCATCCTCGCTTTCGTGGCTATCCGCCGACGCAGGATACGTCCACCGACCACACAGGTCGCCGGTCGGACCTTCCAGAACGAAACTGTACACCTGGACGGCAACGCGTACACCGCATGCACATTTCGGGACGTGACGTTCCGTTACCGCGAGACAGCTGCCTTCAGCTTTGATCAAGCGTGCGTGTTTGATGGCGTCAACCGTGTCATGCTAACCGGGTCAGGCGCGGACGCCGTGGTCGAGTTGCTGAAACGGACGAAGCTCATGAGCCAAGACAACTGGTTCCGCGTTATCGACCCGGATTAGGCGACGCTCGGATGCTGCGGGACGAACGTCCGAAGATGCCAGTTACTCATGATCTCGTGCTCGTCAGCGAACTTCACGAGATCAGCCACGTCCCACACGGTTGACGTGATGCCCGCCGCCATCGCTGGCGTGCAGCGGATAGAGCGGTTGATGCGGCAGAAGTTCGCGTGAACGAAGTTCATCGCAAGCTGATGCGCGTGGTTCTCAACCTTTTTCGAGAATGCGCAGGTGAGGCGCGTCATGCGGCGGTTGAATGTGCGGATGGAGAGGTTGTTCCGCTCGACGTAGGACGTTGAAATGAAGTCCTCGTCAGGAGTTCCAATCTTGATGTGGATCTCCTCACTGACGAATCGACTCGGGCTGTAACGGCGACGATCTTCCTTCGTCGGATCGCTGTAGATTTTCACGACCTGAGCGTAGTCAATACCTTCTCCGAACACGCTCCGCACCGCGAGGTTGTACGGCTCGAAACCATCCGTGGAAAGCTGCACGCGGTTACTGAGGCGCGATTTCAGGTCGAGCATGAACCGCACGGCCGAGTTCGTGTTCCGCTCTCCGAGGAGCCATGAGAGTACTAGCTTGGTGTCGGCGTCGAAGGCCACGAACGTCCACACGTCGCCGATTCCGAACGACTGCCGAAGATCGGCAGGAACGTTCTTCTGCTTCATACCGACGAAACTCCAAATCTCGTCGCACTGCACGCGCTCGGAAGGAATGTCGCGGAACCAACGGTCATGCAGTTCCGCACAGGCTTCACCAACGTCGCGCAGGAGCTTGAGAACGGTCATCTTCGCGACGTCAGTGATTCGGCAGGTTGAGGCAATCGAATTGCCCTCGACCAAGGCGGTCACGACCTGCACACGCTTCTCGAAACTCAGCTTGTTCATGCAGACATATATGCTTGCTCGGGGAAGAAGTCAATAGCATGGAATAACGACTTTACACATTGTGTAAAGATGTATATTGACTTTCTGATCGAATGACCCTAATCTGAGCCGTGCGTCATGAAAGTACGACACCGCGATGCTGCATTTCAGCGAGCCGAGCAGGACGCCTCATTCACCGGCGGGATGTCTCAGCAGCTCGCGTCGGCTTTCCGAAGGCGAATGCAAGTCATTCGAGCGGCAATAGATGAGCGCGATCTTGCGGCAATCAGGGGAAACAGGTTTGAGAAGCTCAAGGGGGATCGAAGCCATCAGTACTCGATCCGGATCAATAACCAATACCGGCTTATTTTGGAATTCGAGGGAGTTGGGCAGGGGAAGGTTCTCATCGTGGTCGGGGTCGAGGATTACCACTGAGGAGATGGGAGAGCTGAGATGACTGCCGAAATGAACTTCATACCAGCGGAGGCGTTTCCCCCGGGAGAGTTGGTTCGCGAGGAACTCGCGGAGCGTGGTTGGACACAGGCCGATCTCGCCGAGATTCTCGGCGTATCAGAGCGGCTCGTGAGCGAGGTTGTGGGCGGGAAGCGCGGGATCAGCGCCGGCACTGCGCAGGGACTTGCCGCAGCCTTCGGGACTAGTGCGCAGTTTTGGCTGAATCTTGAATCGTCGTATCGGCTCTACCGAGAGGCTCAGAGCGGAACGAGGATGGAGTCCGTCAGTCGTCGCGCAAGACTTTTCTCGATTGCTCCGGTGAATGAAATGCTCAAGCGTGGTTGGTTACCACCGTCTAGCAACATTGAAGTGCTGGAGCGGCACTTCTGCGAATTCTTTGAGATTTCGAATATCGATGAGACTCCAACGTTCGTACCGCACGCCGCGAAAAAGTCCGGATCGTACGAAGCCGTCAGTTCGTCGCTGATGACGTGGCTTCATCGGGCGCGCCAGCTTGCGAATGCTTCGGTCCCGACCGGAACGTTCAAGGCTGACTCGGTTGCGCGAATTGTCGCGAAGCTTGGAGGATTGTTGCAGGCTGCGATAGAGACTCGCAACGTTGCGCGCATCCTCTCCGATCACGGAATTCGATTCGTCATCGCTGAGCCGATCAGTAAGACAAAGCTTGATGGCGTGACGTTCTGGCTTGATGCGAAGTCTCCGGTGATTGCCATGACGTTGCGTTATGACCGGATTGACTCTTTCTGGTTCACGCTGCTTCACGAGTTGGGACACGTTGATGCGCGTGATGGTCAGGCGGACAGACTGCCAATTGTTGATGACCTTGACCTTCTGAGAAAGCCCGATGACCTCCCGGAGAGCGAAAGGCGCGCCCATGCTTTCGCGAGTGCCACTTTGGTTCCCGCTGATGAGTTGACGGACTTCGTAGCTCGCACGCGGCCGCTCTACTCCAAAGTACGGATCGACAACTTCGCCAAGCGCATCAAGGTTCATCCAGGAATCGTCGTGGGCCAGCTTCACCATCGTCATGAATTCGATTGGTCGTATCACCGCGCCTTTCTCGTGAAAGTGCGTGAGCACGTAGTTGGTACGACGCTAACTGACGGATGGGGCTTCGCCCCACTCGCTCTTTAGGAGACTCTTCCGATGACGTACGGTGACCAGCTCAGGGACATTGCAAACAAGTACTACGCCGCAAAACAGCCTTCACCTGCGACGGCGAAAGAGATTGCGGCTTGGGCCGTCCGGAAGGGACTCTGGCATCCGCAGCCGTCCGACCTTATCGACCAGTGCGCTGAGGAATTGGCGCGAGCGATGAGAGAAGAACACGTCACCGATCCGCAGGGACGTTCCGTTCGCGCAAAACACGTTGCGAGGGTAACCACGCCAAGCGGACAGTCGCGGTTTGAGTGGGCAGACATTCGTACTGCACCAATTGCGTTCATGCAAATCGCCTTTCAGCAGCGGCGGCAGCAGATCGTTGGCGATTGCCGCCAGTTAAAGACGGATGTTGATTCGTACAACGAGAACGCAAAGCCCGTGACGCCGATACAGGTCGTGTTCGACTTCACGAACGACCTCGATGAGTTGGAGCAACAAGACAATGACGACGCGGTCGCCTAGTCAAAGTCTTGTTGCCCCCGTAGCTCAGTCTGGATGAGAGCCGACTACTAATCGGCGGGTCGAAGGTCCGAATCCTTCCGGGGGCGCCATTCTATTCCGGCTTTCCCCAACGGGTTTGCGCGGCTTTCTTCGCGATCTCGGCACGCCGTTTCGGACTCAGGCTCTTCGCCCGCGCCTCGCCACCCTTCGACGCCCCGAGCTTCGATAGCGCGGCAGCGGCGGCGCTCACGGCAGGATCAATCACGCGCGTTTCCGTCTTTTCGATGACGTTATCCACGACACGGCGCGCGGCCTGTACCGCATCCTCGCGCTTCTTCGGTGGCTTGCTTGCTCGTCTAGGCATGCGAGCAATGTAGCACCCTGACGGGAACGGCGCTACCTGTGCCTGTTACAGCCGACGCCTGAAACTAGACCACGACCCGACGAGTCACTTCACACCGAATTTACATTGCCTGCTGGCGCGATCCACATGACGCCACTACAGTTCCGGCGTGCCCGCGGTCATGGATCCTCAGAGCGCGCCGGTGAGGGTCGCGCCTCCGCAGCCGGTGTCTGCGCCTCCCGCGCCGAAGATCGACGTCGTCGACTTCGACTTCTATTACGGTGAGTCGAAGGTTCTGCACGGCATCACGCTCGCCATTCCCGAGAAGAAGGTCACGGCGCTCATCGGCCCTTCCGGCTGCGGCAAGTCGACGTTCCTGCGATCGATCAATCGCATGAACGACATCATTCCGGGGACGCACGTCAGCGGAGCCATTCGCATCGATGGCGAGGACGTGTACGGAAGCCGCGTCGATGTCGTCAGCCTGCGGCGCCGTGTGGGCATGGTGTTCCAGAAATCGAATCCCTTCCCGAAGTCGATCTACGACAACGTCGCGTACGGCCTTCGCATCGGCGGAGTCCGTGAGAAGCGAAAGCTCGATGAGGCGGTCGAGAGATCGCTGCGGCGTTCCGCGCTGTGGGACGAAGTGAAGGAACGCATGCACGAGAGCGCAATGGCTCTCTCGGGTGGCCAGCAGCAGCGGCTCTGTATCGCGCGGGCGCTCGCGGTCGGCCCCGACATCCTGCTCATGGACGAGCCGGCATCCGCGCTCGACCCGATCGCGACGCAGAAGATCGAGGAGCTGATCTGGGAGCTCAAGGAGAGCTACACGATCGTCATCGTGACGCACAATATGCAGCAGGCGGCGCGCGTCTCCGAACGCACCGCATTCCTCATGCTCGGCAAGCTCGTCGAATACGACGACACCAAAAAGATCTTCATGAATCCTTCGCAGAAGCTCACCGAGGATTACATTACGGGGAGATTCGGATAGTAACGAGTCCTGAGTCCTTAGTCCTGAGTCCTGAGTCACGCCCTCCCAGCTCAGCACTCAGGACTCAGCACTCAGGACTCAGGACCCAGCACTGATGATTCGCCATTTCGACAAAGACATCGACGAGCTGAAGCAGCTTCTGCTGCGCCTGGGCGCGGTGGTGGAGGATGCGATCGGTCTCTCCATCCGCGCATTGCTCGAGCGCGACACGCAGCTCGCGGAGAGCGTGATCGCCGCCGATGGCATGATCGATCAGATGGAGCTGGACATCGATCAGCACACGGTCGAGCTGATCGCGAAGATGCAGCCGGCCGCGGTCGATCTGCGCTTCGTCGCCACGGCCATGAAGATCACTCCGGAACTGGAGCGGATCGCCGATCTGGCCGTCGATGTCTGCGAGCGTGCCATCGAGCTGAATCGCGAGCCGCCGCTCAAGCCGCTCATCGACATCCCGCGCCTGGCGCGAATGGCTCAGGATATGGTGCGTCAGTCGCTCGACGCGTTCGTGCGGCGCGATGCGGCGCTGGCGCGCGAGGTCATCGCTCGCGACGACGAGGTCGATCTGCTCACCGAGCAGTCTTTCCGGGAGCTGCTGACTTACATGCTCGAGGACTCGCGCAACATCTCGAGGGCCATCCGGCTCACCTTTGTCGGTAAGTACTTCGAGAGGATGGCCGACGGCGCGACCAACATCTGCGAGATGGTCGTCTTTCTCGTCGAAGGCAAAGTCATCAAGCACAGCAATGAGTCGGCCTGATGCGGGCTAAGGCTCGTCCGGCGCGAATCGCGGTCATCGAAGACGACGCGGATCTCTCCTTCACGATTCGCCTGAACCTGGAGCGGGAGGGTTACGCCGTCTCCACCTTCGCCAACGGACACGAGGGCCTCCTCGGCGTGCAGCACGGCGGCTTCGACTTCCTCATCCTCGATCTGAATCTGCCCGATCTCGACGGCTTCACGATCTGTCGCGAGCTGCGGCGCGGCGCGTCCACCTCATCGCTGCCCGTCCTGATGCTCACCGCGCGCGCCTCGGAGCAGGATCGCATCATGGGTCTCGAGCTCGGCGCCGATGACTACCTCGTCAAGCCCTTCAGCATGCGGGAGCTGCTGGCGCGCGTTGCGGCGATTCTCCGGCGCGCGAGCGGCATTGAGACGGACACCGGCATGTATGACGCCGGCGGCCTGCGCATCGACGGCCGCACGCTGCGCGTCTACGTGGAGGGGGAGGAGGTGAAGCTCGCTCGCAAGGAGTTCGAGCTGCTCTGGATGCTCGTGCGGAATCGTCCGGCGGTCGTCTCCCGCGATCGCATTCTGTCCGAGGTGTGGCAGGTCGCCGAGGATGTGGAGACCAGGACCGTGGACGCACACATCCGCAATCTGCGGAAGAAGATCGGGAAGGACCGCATTCGCACGGTCATCGGCTACGGCTACCGGTTCGAGGAAATTGCTGATTGCTGATTGATGATTGCTGATTGCTGATTGATCGTCGATCATCATCTGCAATCAGCAATCAGCAATCAGCAATCAAAGATCAGCGATCCATGCATCCCCTCCGCATCCTGCTGTACACCTCCCTGGCGATCGCGCTCGTCATCGCGGTCGCGTTTGGAGAGACGCTCCTGCATTTCGGCCTTCCGATGACCGACGCTGTGGTGGTGGGATTAGCGGTGTGTCTGGCGTTCATGTTGCCGTGGGCAGGGGTGTTCCTGTGGGCGGTGCGCCGCGCGGCCGACATGGACCTGCTGACGGACCGCACGCGCGGCATTGTGGAAGGTCACGACGCCGACGCGATTACCGATCGCACCTATCACGGCGAGGTGGACGATCTGGCGCGGGCGATCGAACAGGTCCGCGTGCTCATTCAGGAGGAGCGATCCTGGTCCGCGGAGCAGCGGCGGACGATGGAGCACATCGCCGCGTCCCTGGGAGAGGGTCTGCTGGCCCTCGATCCCGCCGGCCGCGTCGTCATGGCCAACGACCGGCTGATCGAGATGTTCGGCAGTCCGCGTCCACTGGTCGGCCGCCAGTTCCTCGAAGTGGTCCGCATCCGATCGCTCGCCGCGGCATTCGACAAGGCGAGGGCCGGCGCGGCGTCGCGCGATCGCATCACGTTCGACGCCGGCGGTGAAGGGCGCCAGATCGAGATCCGCGTCTTTCCGGTTGCGAACTCGGCGACCGTTGCCGCCGTCGCGCTGTTCATCGACGTCACGCAGATCGAGCGCCTGCAGCGCGTTCGCAAGGATTTCCTCGAGGACTTCTCGCACGAAGTGCGAACGCCGCTCGCCGGATTGCGCTCGGCGGTCGAGACGTTCGAGCAGCGCGGTCTGACCAGGCAGCAGGAGGAGCACCTTCGAGAGGTGATGCTGCGTCAGCTCAGCCGCATCGAGCGTCTCGTCAGCGATCTCTCGGAGCTCAACCGCATCGAGTCGGGCGAGCTCGTGCTCGACCGCCGGCAGCTCCGCCTCGACACGGTGCTCGCCGAGCTCTGCACCGATTTTCGCAATCGCATCGGTCCGCAGCCGGCGATCACGCTTCGCGCGTCGGAAGCCGTCGCGTTTGCCGACCCTGTCCGCGTGCAGCAGATCTTCACGAATCTGATCGACAACGCGTTCAAGCACGGCGGCGGCCGCGGCGAGATCCTCGTCGAAGTCGAGCATCACGGCAGCGAAGCGGTCGTCCGGGTGTCCGACGAGGGCGAGGGGATTCCGCCGAGCGATATTCCGCGCATCTTCAACCGGTTCTATCGCGTCGACAGGAGCCGCTCGCAGAACGTCCCCGGCGTCGGACTCGGTCTGGCGATTACGAAACACCTCGTTCTGCTTCATGGCGGCAGCATTCGTGCGTACAACCGCACGAGGCGCGGCGCGACGTTCGAGGTGCGGCTGCCCGAGAAATTGCCCGCTTCCGTGCAACAGCGTGCTGCTTCCTGAACTCCCGGCGCGCTCCTGTTAGAATCCGCGCGCTTTCAACTTCGGAGGAGACAGAAGTGTCGCGATTTCATCTCATTCCGCGCGAAGAGAAGTTCTACTCCGATTTCATGGCCATGGCCGACCAGCTCCGCGCCGGCGCGCGGATGCTCGAGGAGATGTTCGCGGTCGATCCGCCACGCCTCGACAAGGCGCACGAGATCAAGGAGGTCGAGCACAAATGCGACTTCCTCACGCACGAGATCATCCAGCGGCTGAACAAGACGTTCGTGACGCCGATCGATCGCGAGGACATCCACTCCATGGCCAAGACGCTCGATGACGTCATCGATGCCATCGACGACGCCGCCGCGCTCGTCCCGCTCTACCGGATCACCACGATCCGCCGCGGAGCGCGTGATCTGGCCGGTGTGATCGTCGCCCAGACGGAACAGATCCGAATGGCCGTCGAGGCTCTGGAGCCGCGCCGCGGCCTTCTCGAGCACGCGGTCGAGATCAACCGCCTCGAAAACGAAGCCGACCGCCTGCACATGGGCGCCGTTGGCCAGCTCTTCGACGAAGAGCGCGATCCCATCCTCGTGATGAAGTGGAAAGAGATCTTCGACGTCCTCGAGGACGCCACGGACCGTTGCGAGGACGTCGCCAACCTCCTCGAAAACATCGTCGTGAAGCACGGCTGACGCGGCATGCTGCTGATCGTCATCGGTCTGATCGCCGTCGCGCTGGCCTTTGATTACATCAATGGCTTTCACGACGCGGCGAACTCGATCGCCACCGTCGTCTCCACGCGCGTTCTTTCGCCGGCGCAGGCGGTCGTGTGGGCAGCGGTCTTCAACTTCGTCGCCGCATTCACGTTCGGCACCGCCGTCGCCAAGACGATCGGCAACGGGATGATCGAGCTCTCGACGGTGACGTTCGCCGTGATCTTCGCCGGTCTCGTCGGCGCCATCATCTGGGACCTCATCACCTGGTTCTTCGGCCTGCCGACGAGCTCGTCGCACGCGCTGATCGGCGGATACGCGGGCGCCGCGGTCGCCAAGGCCGGCGTCGGCGCGATCATCCCGGCCGGGTGGACCAGGACACTCCTCTACATCGTTCTCGCGCCGCTGATGGGCCTCGTCCTGGGATTGCTGATTACCGTGTCCATCTCCTGGATCTTTCGCAGATGGACGCCGTTTCGCGCGGACAAGCTTTTTCGGCGCCTCCAGTTGCTCTCGGCGGCCGCGTACTCGCTCGGCCACGGAACCAACGACGCGCAGAAGACGATGGGCATCATCGCCGGCGTGCTCGTCACGGCCGGCTATCTGCCGGCGTTCAGGATTCCCATCTGGGTGATCCTCGCCGCTCACAGCGCCATCGCCCTCGGCACGCTGAGCGGAGGGTGGCGAATCATTCACACGATGGGGTCGAAGATCACCCGGTTGCAGCCGGTCGGCGGATTCGCCGCTGAGACGGCCGGCGCAATCACGCTTTTCCTCGCCAGCCATGCGGGTGTTCCGGTCAGCACGACCCATACGATTACCGGAGCGATCGTCGGCGTCGGTGCCACGCGAAGACTCTCAGCGGTACGCTGGGGTATCGCGGGGCGCATCGTCTGGGCATGGATCCTGACGATCCCGATGGCCGCGCTGATCGGTGCGATCACCTACTGGATCACGACGATTTTCGGCGTGCAATAGGCGGAAAAGCTCTTGGGTCTTGGCCAGGAGCCTCGCATCGGAAAGAACGCCGCCCTGAACAAAGATTTCACATGCCCCGGCGCGCTTCTCGACATAAGCTTCTGCCCTTCCAACGGTCCATATCGAAAGGAGTTCGTAGGATGGCAACTTCGAAACGCGACATCGGAGCGTTCGCGCGCCTCCTCGTCGTCAAGGCGTTCGATGCGCTCGCCGACAAGCTGTCCGCCGGTCCGGGCGAGCAGCCGGCTGCTGGTCTGCAGAGGCTCGCCGAGACCTGGAAAGGGCTGAGCGAGGAAGAGCGCAATGAGCTGGCGTCGCAGGTCACGGTCGCGGCTCAGGCCGCCGCGGTTGCGCTACCGACGGCATTCGCCGCCGCGCGAAAGCGCGCCCGCAAGCGCGTCGGACGGAAGACTGCCGCGGCCGCGCAGGACGTGAGCGCCGCCGTCGACGACAGCAGCACGAAGAGGCAGAAGAAGAAAGAAAAGAAAAAGGAGAGGAAGGACAAGAAGCGGAAGAAGAAGGACAAGAAGAAGAAAAAGAAATAGAGAGCGCCGTCAGTGGGCGTCGGAGTAGCGCTCGAGCTCTTCGAGGTCTCCGACCCAGAGGTCCGGTACGCGGAGGTCGGGTCTCGCCGTTTTCCAGAGGCGCACCGTGTCGCGGAACCTTCCGGCGACGAACGTCCACCGGCCGTCGTCGTCCGTGTGGTACTCCCACGCTCTCAATTTCGCTTCGGAGATCTGGCCGGCGGGCTCGAGGGTCTCTTCACCGGGGCCGCCGGTCCATTCATAGAGATGACGCAGACGACGTGTCATGCGGGGATTATGGTCACGCGTATCGAGAGAGCGCGTAAAGAGTGCGTGAAGTTCTACGGACCGAGCACGAGCAGAAAAGGATGCGACGAGCATCGCGTGCCCGGGGAGCATCGAGCGGGCCACCAGAATTTTTCGCATGGCCTCGCCGTTTTCCACGAGTCAGGCTACACTCCGCGTAAAGAGGTAAGTTCATGAAAACAGGCATCCATCCGCAGTACCAGCAGGTCGAAGTCCACTGCGCCTGCGGCAATGCGTGGAAGACGGGCTCCACCAAGAAGGATCTGCGCATCGAGATCTGCTCGAAGTGCCATCCCTTCTTCACGGGCAAGCAGAAGCTCGTCGACTCCGCGGGCCGCATCGATCGGTTCCAGCAGCGCTACGCCAAGAAGGCCCCCGAAAAGAAGGCCCCCGAAGCACAGACCGGAGCGAAGAAATAACGTGTTTTGCCGCGTCTGGACCGAGACCGCGAAGCTCGCCGCCAACACTCTTGGCGCGATCGCCAACGGTCTGACTGCGTCGATGCCCTCGGCAACCGCCGATCGCAACGTCGACATGTTGATCGGTGGCCAGGCTGTGATCGAAGGCGTGATGATGCGCTCGCTCACCGGCTTCTCCGTAGCGGTGCGTCAGCCGGACGGCGGCGTCTCGATCAAAAAAGAGAAGCTGGTCTCGATCACCAAGAAGTATCCGTTCCTGAGGTTTCCCGTCCTTCGCGGCTCCGTCGTCCTCATCCAGTCCCTCATCCTCGGGATGCGCGCGCTGAACTTCTCGGCGAGCGTGGCGAGCGAAGGGGAAGAGGGTGAGCCGGAGCTCTCGAACTGGGCCGTCGCGGGAACGCTCGTGTTCGCCCTCGCTCTTGGCGTCGCGCTGTTCATCCTCGCGCCGCTGGCGATCACGAATGCGATCCGCCACTACCTCGCGCCGGGCATGGGCAACTTCGCGTACAACGCGGTCGACGGTCTGATCCGCGCGCTATTCTTCTTCGTCTACATCCTCTCGATCTCGTTCATGAAAGAGATCCGGCGCGTCTTCCAGTACCACGGCGCCGAGCACAAGACTGTCTACACGTTCGAGGCGAACGAAGAGCTGACCGTCGAGAATGCGCGTCCGAAGTCGACGCTCCATCCGCGCTGCGGCACGAGCTTCCTGATGTTCGTGATGGCGATCTCCATCGTCGTGTTCACGCTGGTGCCGTCGACGGCGCCGTTCGTCGTGAAGTTCGGCGCGCGCGTCGTGCTGATCCCGCTCATCGCGGGTCTGGCGTACGAGGTGATCCGCTTCTCCGCCCGCCACCTCAAGAATCCGGTGTGCCGCCTTCTGATCCAGCCGGGCCTCTGGCTGCAGAAGATCACGACGAAAGAGCCGGACGACAAGCAGCTCGAGATCGCGATCGTGGCGTTGCGCGAGGCGTTGATGTACGACGCCGTCGAGCCTGAGCAGGCTGCGGTCGCTTAGCGAAGCTCACAGAAAACAGCTCACAGCTCACAGACCGCCGCCGCCCTGTGAGCTGTGACCTGTGAGCTGTGAGCTGAGCCATGCACGACAAACTCGAAGAAATCGACAAGCGCTACGACGAGCTGCAGCGAAAGATCGGGCAGCAGGACGTCGCCACCGACGTCGCCCAGTTCCGCGACGCGATGAAGGCGATCGCCGAGATCCAGGAGGTCGTGGCCAAGTATCGCCAGCTGAAGCAGGTGAAGAAGAGCCTCGCCGAAACGCGCGAGATGATCGCGTCGCTGAAAGGTGACGACGAGATGCGCGAGCTCGCCGAGCTGGAGCTGGCCGATCTCGAGGCCAGGGAGCCGGCACTGGAGGGCGATCTCCGCGTCCTTCTACAGCCGCGGGATCCGAACGACGAGAAGAACGTGTTCGTCGAGATCCGCGCCGGCACGGGAGGCGACGAAGCCTCGCTCTTCGCCGCCGAGATCCTGCGCATGTACGTCCGCTACGCCGAATTGAAGCGGTGGAAGGTCGACATCACCGACGCGAATTACTCGCCGGTGAACGGGATCAAAGACGCCACGCTGCAGATCGAGGGGAACAAGGTCTATTCGCGGCTGAAGTTCGAGTCCGGCGTACATCGCGTGCAGCGCGTGCCGCAGACGGAGACGCAGGGCCGCATTCACACCTCCGCGATCACCGTCGCCGTGCTGCCCGAGGCGGAAGACATCGACATCCAGATCAACGAGAAGGATCTGCGGATCGACACGTTCTGCTCGTCGGGTCCGGGCGGCCAGTCCGTGAACACGACGTACTCCGCCGTGCGCATGACGCACCTTCCCACCGGTGTCGTCGTGTCGTGTCAGGACGAGAAGTCGCAGATCAAGAATCGCCAGAAGGCGTTGAAGGTGCTGAAGGCGCGGCTGTACGACATCGAGCGCCAGAAGCGCGAGACGGAGTTGTCGGCCACGCGCAAGGGCATGATCGGAAGCGGCGACCGCTCGGAAAAGATCCGCACGTACAACTTCCCGCAGGACCGCGTGACCGATCACCGCATCGGACTCACCGTGCACAACCTCCCCGACATCATGAACGGCAATCTCGATGTCATCATCGATCCGCTGATCGGCCACTTCCAGGCGGAGAAGATGAAAGATTCGGTCGAGTCCCGGTGACCGGCACCGCATGAAAGACCGCCTCGACGCGATCCTCCAACGCGAGCAGGCGAAGTACCTCGAGAATCTCCTCCCGTCGCGTGACGCCCTCCTCGCCCGCATGGAAGGGTTCGCGGCCGAGAACAACCATCCGATCGCCGATCCCGAAGTCGCGCAGTTGATGCGCGTTCTCATCCGCGCGAAGCAGCCGCGCCGCATCATCGAGGTCGGCACGAACATCGGTTACTCGGTCATCGTCATGGGCCGCGAATGCGACCGCGACGCGACGATCGAAACCATCGAGCTCGACCGCGAGACGCTGCGCACCGCACGCGAGTTCGTGGCCGAGGCGGCGCTGCCTTGCCGCGTTGCCTTTCATGAGGGAGCGGCGCTCGAAGTACTGCCGCGGCTGGAAGGCCCCTTCGACCTCGCGTTCATCGACTGCGTGAAGACCGAGTACGGCGACTACCTCGACCTGCTGCTGCCTCGGCTCTCACCCGGAGCGCTGATCGTCTGCGACAACCTTCTCTGGAAAGGGTGGGTCGCTCGCGGCGTGCACGATGCGTCGACGGATGCACTGCGTACGTTCAATGCGCGGATCACATCCGACTCGCGGTTGCTGACGACGATTCTCCCGGTTGGAGACGGCACGGGACTATCGATCGTGAAGGGATGAATGCAGAATGCAGAATGCAAAAACGACTTCTTTCTGCATTCTGCATTCTGCATTCTGCATTTTGCATTTTGCATTCTGCATTGAAACAAAAAGGCCGCAGGTTCCCCTGCGGCCTCAATTCTTCGATGAACTTGTCAGTTACTTGCTGGCTGATGCCGCGGTCTTGATCGTGCCGCGGACCGGCACGGTCACAACGGGATTCACCTTGTCATTCGTGTAGATCGTGACTTTGCCGTCGATGTCGCCCGGCTTCGCCGTCGGCGCGACCTGCAGCGTCACTTCGTACTCGCCCTTGTTCGCCGTCGGCTTGAGGGAGGTCATGACGGTCGGAACGCTCGACTCGACCTTCGTGACCGAGAAGACTTCCGGCGTCTTCAGGTTGTTGGAGCGGAGGATGACCGAGCGCGTCGCGGCGGTGTCGGTCGGCGCGACTTCGCCGAAGTTGACGCCGCTCGGCTCGACGCGGAACGTCGGCCGGATCACGCCGGAGATGCTGATGAAGTACTCCGGCTGGTGCTTCGAGTTCGTGACGACGTGGATGCGATCGGCGAGAGGGCCGACCTTCGCATCAGGGCCGCCGACGGTGATGTCGAGGCGGTACTGATTCTGTCCGGCCTTGCCGACGCCGGGCGCGCGCTGCGCCTCTTCGGTGATCTGCTTCGGTGTGACCTTCACCCAGTCGCCCGGGACGTCGACCTTCACGATCTCGAACGGGTCATCCTCTTCGGAGTAGAGCGTGACGCTCTGCGTCTCGGCATCGCCGAGGAGCATGTTGTAGCGGACGAATCCGGCGGGATAGGCCTCGACGTACGGCTTCACGATCGCGTGGATCGTGAGCTGCGCGGTCGGGTTGGAGGGGTCGTTCGTTTCGAGCGTGATGCCCTTGGCGATCGGGCCGGCAAAGTTCGTCGTATCGACGTGCGCGGTGACCTTTCCGGTCTCTCCGGGCTTGACGACCTTGTCGAAGTCGGCAACGGTGCAGCCGCATCCCGGCTTGGCCGAGATGATCTGAAGGTCGGTGTTACCGGTGTTTTTCACGACGAAAGCCCAATCGAGCTTCTCGCCTTTCGGAACGGTGCCGTAATCCTTGACCGGTTCCACAATGGTGAGCCGCGGTGCCTTGTCCGCCGCCGCCTCTTCCGTTTTCGCGGCCGCTTTGGTGTCTGCCGTCTTCGCCTTCGCCGTTTCCGCGGCCGTCAGCGAGGAGAGCGAGACCAGGAACGCCAGCGCGGTGAGTAGTAATCGCTTCGACATCCGGAAATCCTCCTGTGTTGATCGTGCAAATGAGCTTGTTGACCGAGCCTTCGAACAGCGGTCCGGAAATACCCATTCCCGGGCGCAAATCGTCGTAAATTCCATTGTTTCGCACGGATTTTGCTCGAGGAGTAGCGCAATGCCGCACGTTAAAGAACCAACCGGAGCTCAACGGGTCTACCTCATCGGAATCGCCGGGACCGCCATGGCCTCACTGGCGGGCATGCTGCAGCAGCGAGGCTACGTCGTGGCAGGCTCCGACGAGCATGTCTATCCGCCGATGTCGACGTACCTGGAGAGTCTCCGGATTCCCGTCCTCGAGGGGTATACGAAAGAGCACCTCGAGACGTTTCGGCCCGATCTGGTCGTGATCGGGAACGTCGCCGCGAACACGAACGCCGAGGCGGTCGCCACCCTGGAAATGGACCTGCCGTACACGTCGATGCCGGAGGCGATCTACCACCTGTTCATCAAAAACAAGCACTCGATCGTGGTCACCGGGACGCACGGGAAGACGACGGCGACATCGCTGATGGCGTGGATTCTCGAGGCTGCCGGTCGCGATCCGAGCATGGTCGTCGGCGGCATTCCGCTGAACTTCGGGCACAACTTCAAGCTCGGCAACGGACCGGACTTCGTCATCGAGGGCGACGAGTACAACACCGCGTTCTTCGACAAGGGTCCGAAGTTTCTGCATTACCGGGCGAACACGCTTCTCGTGAACAACATCGAGTTCGATCACGCGGACATCTACGCGAATCTCGACGCGATCATCGCCGCGTTTCGCAAGGCGGTCGAGCTGGTTGCGCCGGGCGATGTGATCGTCGCGAACGGCGACGACGCGAACGTGTGCACGCTGCGCAACGCGGCGAAGGCGCGCTGGTTCACGTTCGGTTGGGACCGCACGCGCGACGCGTTCGCGACCGATCCGGAGTTCGCGTCCGATTCGACGTCGTTCACGGCGTGGTGGGAAGGGAAGCAGTGGTTCCGGTTCCGGACGACGCTCTCCGGCCGGCACAACGTGCTCAACGCGCTGGCGGACGCGGCGATCGCGCGCATGCGCGGCGTCAGCGCGGAGGACATTCAGAAGGGGCTGGAGACCTTCAAGGGCATCAAGCGGCGGATGGAAGTCCGCGGCACGGAGAACGGCGTCACGGTCATCGACGATTTCGCGCATCACCCGACGGCGATCGCCACGACGCTCAACGGCGCGAAGAAACGCTATCCGGGACAGCGCATCTGGGCGTTGTTCGAGCCGCGGTCGATCTCGTCGAGCCGAAAGGAATTCGAAAGCGGCTACATCGATGCGTTCCGCGAGGCCGATCGTGTCGTGATCGGCAGGATCTTCCACAAGGATCGTTACGCAACACGGTACGGGCTCGACAAGATGATGTCCGTCTCGACCATCGTCGAACGGTTGAATGGCGACGGCATCCGAACCGAGCAGATCGATGACGTCGAGAAGATCGTCGATCTCGTCGCGAAAGAGTCGAAGCCGGATGACGTCATCCTCGTGATGTCGTCCGGCGCGTTCGACGGCCTCCACGAGAAGATCCTGGAGCGGCTGCGCCAGCGGGCGGCGTGAGCGCTGCACCGAGTCGCCGCTAACCGGCACCGACTCTCCGGAATACGGACCGGAGTGAGCAGGTTCCACGTTCACCCCGGCTGTAAGAAAGAGGGAAAGCCATGCCTGATCAGAAAGCACACGAGCTTCTTCGGAAGCACAACATCACGATCGACGACGTGAGGGAGCGGCGCACGTCGCTGCATCACCTCCGCAGCATCGTGCACAGCGAGCAGCTTCCGTTCGACGTCTTCAAGGCGCTCGTCAGACTGCGCAGATGAGTGGAGCGACCGGCGTCTCGCCGGTCGACGCCCGGGAGAGGATGCCGGGCCCTCCACTCAGCAGTCCTGATATGTACAATGTCCCGCTCCATGCCGTTTCGCGATAACGCTCAGCAGCTCGTTCAGAAAAAACAATTCGACGACGTAGAAATGCTCTGGATGTCGCAGCTCGACACGGATCCGAGCGACGTCGACGCCTTCCTCTCCACCGCCAAGTCTCTCCGCAAAGCCGAGCAGCGCACCCAGTCCGACACCCTCCTCGGCCTCCTCGCCGACGCGTTGAAGGATCGGAAGATGTGGCCGCAGCGGCTGCAGGTTCTGAAAGAGATCGGCCGCCTGTCGCGCCACCCGGCGACCTTTCGCCCGCAGATCGAAGAAGCGCTGCGCAAGAGCTACGGCGACCGCAAGAGCTTTCCGCGCGCGTTCGAATATGCGAAATTCTCCGAGGCGCAGAGCAATCCCATCGAGAGGGCCGACAAGATCGAGAGCTGGCTCAACTACGACGAAGGGGAATGCTTCTTCATGGCCGGTCGCGGCGCGGGCTGCGTGATCGAGCTCAATCCCGAGCTCGGGATCTGCCGTCTCGACTTCGAGAAAGAGAAGCGCGTTGCGGTTCCGCTCGGCGCCGCGGGAAAATTTCTGACTCCGCTGCAGGAGGGACACGTCCTGCGCGAGAAGTTCCGCGACGGCGACGCCACGCGTGAAGCGGCGAAGCGCTCGCCCGCGGAGTTCTTCGCGCGCATCCTCCAGAGCTTCGGCCGTCCGATGACGATGGCCGAGGTACGGGATGCGGTCATCGGGATCGTGCCCGAGGAGAAGTGGAGCTCGTGGTGGACGGCGGCGAGAAAGAATCCGCAGATCGTGGTCAGCGGCACCGGCGCGAAGGCGACCTATTCGTGGAACGCCTCGACCGGTGACGCGGAGAAGACGATCCGCCGCGACTTCGAGCGCGCCGACGTCAAGGCGCAACTCGATCTGGCGAGGAAACACAGCGCCCGTGGTCAGGAGCTGGCCGACTTCTTCGCACAATCGCTCGCTGCCGAAGCCGGCAGGCTCGCGCGCACCGATGCCGCGAGCGCATGGCAGATTCTCGCCACTCTCGAATCGCTCCCTGGTACCTACACGTCGGCAGTGGATCCGAAGTCGTTGCTGCAGGGTGCGATGGCGTCGCGAACCGTCGCGGCGATCGGTGACAAGGCGCTGCGCGAGCGCGCACTCGAGACGGTGCGACAGGCCCACCCCGACTGGGCCAAGGTCTACAGCGAGGTGTTCTTTCTCGACGACGAGCCGCGGATGCTGTCACTCATCATCGCGGCGCTGGAGAGTGCCGGCCACACGGATGTCCGCGATCGCCTGATCGACGAGACGCTGCGGTATCCGCGCCGCCATCCGCGCGCGTTCTACTGGTACGTGAAGCGCCTGAGCGACGACGAATCGCTCAGCGCGAAGGCGACGTATCCGATCCTGTTTCAGATTCTCGACGCCATCACTTCGGACGAGTTCGCGGCAGTGCGCGCGCGCCTGAAGGACATGTTCGAGAAAGGCGGCCTCGCCGTCCGCATCGTCATGGGTCAGGACAGTGAAGAGCAGGCTCGCAAGCTCGTGGAGTCGCTCGATCGGTACGGCGCCGTGGAGGAGTACCGGCGCGAGATCGTCAAGCAGGCCGCGCTGATGAAGTATCCGCAACTGCGCGAGCAGCAGGTCGAGCCAGTCTATGCGACGGCCGAGTCGCTGGCCCGGAAGCGCGCCGAGCTCGATCACATGCTGAGAGTCGAGATCCCGGAGAACAAGAAGGCGATCGGCGTTGCGCGCGAGCTGGGCGATCTCAGCGAGAACTTCGAATACAAGTCCGCGCGGCAGCGCGGCGAGTATCTGGCCGCGCGGACCGGCAAGCTCCAGACCGAGCTGGCGCACGTTCGCGTGCTCGAGCCCGCGCAGATCGATACCTCGGCCGTTCGCGTCGGGACAAAGGTCGCGCTCAGCAACGGCGACGTCCGCCGCGAAGTCACGATCCTCGGTCCGTGGGAGTCAGCGCCCGAGCACGGCATCTACTCGAATCAGTCGGACATCGCGAAGGCACTCATCGGCCGGACCGCCGGCGAGATCGTGTCGTTCATGGGCAACGACTACCAGATCGAGTCGATTAGGCGCTGGAACGAGTGATCGGTTGACGGTGGACGGTTGACGGTGGACGGTGGACGAGGCCCGGCGCAGTGGACGCGCAACCGCGCACTGTTGCGTGTTTTCGTTGACCGTTGACCGTTGTCAGGGCGGTGCATCGCCATCTGGACGATCCCGTTTCTCGCGAAAGGCCGCCTCGACAACGGTCAACGGTCAACGAAATCAGGCAATGCAGCACGTTAGCGCATCAGCGAGGGCGGGCCTCGTCCACCCGTCCACCGTCACCCGTCCACCGTCAACCGTCAACCCTCCACCCTCCACCCTCCACCGCCAGCGGTGCGGCGCGTCACATGGGGATGTATCAATCCCACGCCATCCACCCGCGTCCTTGGGTACAATTGGCCCGCAATTTTCGCCCGGGAGGAACCTGTCAAATGACTTACGTGATCGCTGAGCCGTGCGTGAACACGAAGGACACCGCCTGCGTGGAGGTTTGTCCGGTCGATTGCATCCATCCGCGCAAAGATGAGGCGGACTTCGAGAAGGAGACGCTGCTCTACATCGATCCAGAGGTTTGCATCGATTGTGGAGCGTGCGAGCCGGCGTGTCCGGTGCAGGCGATCTTCCCGGCGGACCTCGTCCCGGAGAAATGGGCGAAGTACACGCAGATCAACGCGGACTGGTACAAGAACAGATCTTGATATTTGTGACGGAAGTCACTACATTGAGTTTGAAGAGGCGTTAGATTCCATCAGACAGCAGTTAGCCGGCCTGACGGCAAACAAGAGGGGCGTATCGCCCCTTTTTTGTTCTTTGGGAAGTTGATCGAGACCCTTCAGCTACGCGCCCACCTCGGACCCAACCACGGTAGAGCGGGCGAATGGGCGTGCCTCCGTGGACCAATTGCTGAAGCTACCTCTCTCTCTGCAACGCGGGCCGGAGGGTCTCGATCTGCTTCTCACTTCCCTTTCAGCATCCCGAAGATCCCCCTCATCACCTGCTGCGTGATCGTGCGCGTCGCCTGACGGGCGACGTTCTGCGCCATCCGGCTGCCGAGCACTTCTTCGACCACGCTTTTCGGCTGAGCGCGTTGCGATCCGCGTGATCGCGGCGGCTCCAGCGGCTGCGGCTCGCGGATGCGGACTTTCGACGCGCCCATCTCTTCGACGCTGTCGGCGATCTTGCGTTGGAGGATCTCGTGCGCGCTCTCGCGGTCGATCGCCTGGGCGTACTTCGAAGCGATCGCCGATCTCGCGATCGTAGCCGCGTAGTCTCCGTCGTCGATCGACGCCATCGACGAAGACGGCGCCAGGATCTGTGCCGAAGCGACCGGCGTGGGAACGCCTTTCGGATCGAGCACCGTGACGAGCGCGACGCCGATGCCGAGCGACGGAAGCACTTTATCGACGGCGAAGAACTCGCTCGTCGGAAACGTCGACGCCGTCGCTTTCAGGTTCTTCGCGTCGCTCGGCGTGAACACGCGCACCGCGTGCTGAACGCGGTTGCCGAGCTGGGAGAGCACGTCTTCGTCGACGTCCTTCGGAGTCTGTGTGATGAAGAAGACACCGATGCCCTTGGAACGGATCAGCCGCGCCACCTGCTCGATGTGCTCGACAAGCGCGGACGAAGAATCCTCGAACAGCAGATGCGCCTCGTCGAAGAAGAAGACCAGCTTCGGCTTGTCCGCGTCTCCGACCTCCGGCATCCGGAAGTAGAACTGGCCGAGGAGCCACATCAGGAATGTGGAGAAGAGGCGCGGTTTGTCCTGGACGTCGGAGAGCGAGAGGATATTCACGATGCCGCGGCCGTCCACGGTTCGCATGAGATCGTGAATGTCGAGCTCCGGCTCGCCGAAGAAGTTCTGTGCGCCCTGTTGCTCGAGCTCGACCATCTTGCGCACGAGCACGCCGACCGTCGCGGGTGACATGCCGCCGTAGTCCTTCAGTTCGCTTTTGCCGGCATCGGCCAGGTAATTGAGCACTTCCTTCAGATCTGCGAAATCGAGGAGCGGCAGCCGGCGGTCGTCGCAATACTTGAACACCATCGACAGCACGCTCTGCTGCGTGTCGGTCAGGTCGAGCACTTTCGCCAGCAGCAGCGGTCCGAAAGAAGAGACCGTCGCGCGGATCTGCGCGCCGTGTTTGCCGGTGAGGCTGAAGAACTCCACGGGGAATGCCTGCGGCGTGAAGGTACGGCCGACGCTGCCCATGCGCGCTTTGATTTTTTCGTTCTCGACGCCCGGTTTGACCATGCCGGCCAGATCGCCTTTGACGTCAGCGAGGAATACCGGCACTCCGTTCGCGGAGAGTCCTTCCGCGAGAAGTTGCAGCGTTCTCGTCTTCCCGGTGCCGGTCGATCCGGCGATGAGGCCGTGACGGTTCATCATCGCCAGCGGAATGCGGACCGGGAGATCGCGCTGCGGCTCGTTGTCGCGCAGGACGTTGCCGAGGTCGATGGCCGGGGTCTGGAATCCGTAGGCGTTGCGGTAGGTCGTATTGAAGTCAGGCATGCCCGGGAACTCTAGCGTAGTGACTCACAAATCCCTTACCGTTCGTTGCGAGCGCCGAGCCGGCGGATGCGAGGCGCCGCGACGCAGGCGATGCGGGACATCGTCGAGGAGCGGCAACGACGCAGATGCCGGCTCGCCGCCCGCAACCCTCCGGGCTGGTGCCGGTTGCGGCCGATCT
>Ga0210377_10000705_pt1 | contig 31828 bp, 43 predicted proteins | sample PLM4_65_b1redo_FD_155480 | JGI IMG/M metagenome (GOLD analysis project Ga0210377, IMG submission 155480) | Groundwater sediment microbial communities from an aquifer in East River, Colorado, USA - PLM4_65_b1 redo | ecosystem: Environmental > Terrestrial > Soil > Riparian zone | place: USA: East... | reverse complement strand
GGGTTTGTCTTTGGAAACTTCATCAGGCAAGTGTTCTATTCCAAGCTACCCTACACAATATCTAGCATTGATAGGGTTAGAGACTCTCATATAATTCATAACATATATGTGAATGCCGATCATTCATTCCATATTGCTGATATTACGGACGCTCATATTCTACACGTAATATTCGAGAAGGAGCGCCCTGATATTGTGGTACACGGAGCGGCAGAAACTATAGATGAACAATCGATGATAAGTAGAAATATCTTCGGAACCAAAGCCGTTGTCAATGAGTGTTTGAAGATGGGCTCGAAGCTGATTTATGTGAGCACTGACCGCGTGTATGGAGATTTGGAGTTTGAGGGTAATCCGCTTCGTCAGGAAACAGATCCTATCAATCCACAAGGCGCTTTGGCGACCACAAAAGCGGCAGGTGAGGCTTTTGTTCAGAAAGCAGATGGTTTGAAATACAATATTGTTCGCCCGAGCAATAACTATGGTCCATGGCAAACCACTATCGGCCTAATCCCTCATGTTATTGAAGCACTGGATATCAAACCAGAGATTGGACTCATGTCTTCGATACTTGTTCAGCTATATTTTCTGTTATTGAAAATGGTACAGATGGAGAGATATATAATGTAACTTCAAAACAGGAATTTAGCAACATTGAGGTTGCCCAAATAGTTTGTAATGCTCTTGGGAAAGGGCATGAGTTAGTTAAACATGTCGAGAGAGGATTTGACTCTAGATATGCTATGGCTAATGATAAAATCAAAGAGTTGGGATGGTCTCCGCAATTCAGGTTAAAAGATGGAATTGCTCAAACTTGCCAATGGTATTTGAACAATAAATATGTGCTAAAGATGTAATATTTAGGTAAACAATGGTAACTCAATCAAAAGTTGAAGCTTTAAATCAAGAGGAAATTGTGAATGATATAGAGGAAACCCCACAAGTGGACTTGGAAAAATTGGCCGCCCTGAAGGCACGTGCTGCTCAAAAGAGGGCTGAGGAAGAAGCTGCCCAAAAGGGGCCCCAAGTAGAACAGGAGGAACCTATGCCCCCGCGCATTGTAGAGGAACAACAACGAAGCCTTCGCTTTGGGATTATTGGATCAGGACAAGCGGGAAGCCGTCTGGCAGAGCAATTCTTTGCTCTTGGCTATCCTGCTGTTTGTATGAACACAGCCCCGCAGGATTTGGAGAACATCAAAATCCCAGAGCAGCAGAAATTGCTTCTTGATTTTGGTCTTGGCGGGGCGGCTAAAGACCTCTCTATTGGGCATGACGCAGCTGACGCCTACCGCGCAGCTATCAACCAATTGATTCAACGTCATCTTGGAGATGTTGAGCTGTTTATCTTCTGCACGTCCCTGGGTGGTGGTTCTGGCGCTGGTTCGGTCCCTGTTGTGGTGGATCTCCTATCACAAATTGGGAAGCCAATTGCAGTTCTAACGGTTCTTCCAAAAGCCAGTGAAGACGCCCAACTAAAGCACAATGCATGGCAAACCCTGAGTAAGTTCACAAAGCTGTTTGCAGAAGGCAAGATTCATAATATCATTACCGTTGATAACGCAAAGATCGAATCGTTGTACAGTGAGGTTGGGCCATTCAATTTCTTCAACGTATCGAACAAGGCCATTGTAGAGCCACTGAACGTCTTCAATACACTCAGCCGCAGACCAGATGAGGGCGTCAAGGTTCTAGACTCCAGCGAGTTCGGCAAGCTGTTCATGGATGGCCGTGGGTTCACTGTATACGGCGTCACCAGCGTCCCAGACTACGAAGATGAGATGGCAATCGCCACCGCTATCGTAGACTCTCTCAAGGGCAATCTGCTCGCTTCTGGATTCAACATTCGGCAGGCTCGATACGCCGGTTTCATGCTCGTAGCTCCGGAGAAAATCTGGAACAAGATCCCAAGTTCCAGTCTCCACTTCGCACAGTCTATGATTCTTGATGCCTGTGATGGAGCTGTCATCTTCCATGGTATTTACAAGGAAGAGTCTGATGACGATTGTATCAAGGTCTATTCGATGTTCTCTGGGCTTGGGTTACCAGAGGAAAGAATTGATCAACTGAAGACCGAGGCTCAGTTGAAGATTGGTGTGGCGCAGCGCAAGGACGAGGCGCGCAATCTGACGATGAAGGTTGATGTTGGGGAGGAGACCGTCAATCAGGTTGAAGAGATTAAGAAGAAGATTCAGCAGAAGGCTTCCTCTTTCACAAAGCTCCACAACGCGGCCGTACAGGATCGGAGAAAGAAGTGAAACTCTCTGTTGATGAAGATGGAACAATTGAGGTCTCGGAGGTTTTTAATGGCATTAAGTTGAAAACCTCCGATGGGGAGACCTTTGGAATTTGTATGCGCGATTCTGGCTTTGAATTCAACTACCAAAGCGAATGGTATGAAGCAAAGAATGGAGTTGTTCAAAAGATGGGTGGCTAAAATGATAGATTTTAAATACGAAGCCAAAAAGTTTTCTGAGAAAATTCTTATGGGAATTGCTTGGAGCCTTCCTAAAAAACTGGTTATGTGGTGCGCGGTCAGATTAATGGCTCACGCTACAACTGGTCAATATTCAAGTCAGATTGTTCCAGATCTTACCATCATAGACGCTTTGAGGCGCTGGGACACTGCTTAGTGGTAGCAATCATTAGGTTCCAAAACTCCTGTAAAATAGCCGAAGAGGATAATGAGGAGACTCTGGGTGCATTGGACAATGAGCTGTCATTTAAGCTCATTGGTGCCGAATTTTCCCAAGCATACAAAGGGTACACTAATGACCTTGGAGAATTTGTCACCTGGGATGGTAAGCGCCACATGCTATCACCAAGTGGTAAATTTCCGGTTGGATTACTCCCACGTGTGATGGACTTCTATGCGGCAAAACGCATTTATCCAACGATAATCGATGAGCGGCCGCCAATTGAGAAATCAACTCCAATTGATATCATCAATAACCTACGCGCTATCGGGAAGGAAGCTCGACCCTATCAAGAGAGCGCTGCTAAGGCTGCAGTGGATACAGATCGCGGCATCATTCGACTCGCAACGGGAGGAGGAAAAACTCTCATTGCAGCCCTCATCACAGCAAAGCTTGGGAAGCCAACAATCATCTACGTAATTGGCAAAGACCTTCTTTACCAATTGCAAGACTTCTTCTCGAAGATTTTCAATGAGCCTATTGGGATAATCGGTGATGGAAAATGCGAAATACGCAACATCAACATCGCCACGGTATGGAGTGTCGGCCAGTCGTTAGGCCTAAAGAACAACATCACGTTAGATGATGATGGAGAGCCGGAGAAGAAAATAGATCCGGACAAGTTTCGCAAGATCAAAGAGATGTTGCTGAATAGTTCTGTTCATATCATGGACGAATGTCATTTGGCGGCTTGCGATACTGTCCAAGTTATTTCCCGCAATATCAAGGCTGAGTACGTATACGGAATGTCAGCTAGTCCTTGGCGAGATGATGGTGCAGATATGCTCATCGAAGCTTTCCTTGGACGAAAGATTGTGGACGTATCTGCTAGAGAACTAATTAAGCAGGGTTATTTGGTTCCGCCAAATATCAGGTTTGTCGCTCCTGCACCATATCCGTTCAAGAGCGGAAAGTACCCGAGCATTTATTCCAAGTACATCGTCGAGAACGATCAGCGCAACTCGATGATTTTGAAGGCCACAAAAAGCATGGTCGAGCAAGGCTTCGTGCCTCTCGTACTCTTCCATACCATCAAGCATGGTGATGTCCTATTCGATCAGATGCAGAATACTGTCCCCACTGGCCTGTTGAGTGGAAAGGACAGTGCAAAACAGCGAGAGAAGATTAAGGATGAGCTGGAAAGCGGCAAGATCAAATGCTTGGTGGCCAGCAAGATTTTCGATATTGGAGTTGATCTTCCAATACTTTCTGGGTTGGTGATTGCGGGAGCTGGTAAATCGTCTGTTCGAGCTTTGCAACGAATCGGTCGAGTCATCCGTCCTTATAAGGGAAAGAAGATGTCGGCGATTATTGACTTTGCAGATCAGGCACCATACCTATCCCAACATTCTGAAATTAGGCGCGAGATATACGAATCGGAGTTTGATGTCACATGGCCGAAAGAAAAGTAACTAAGGTGCGTAAGATTAAAGGCTTGAAGGAAGATGGAACCATTAGTCTTCCATGGAAGAAGTTTAAGTCTCGTCTTGATTTTTACGCAGACACTCCAGTTGCTGAGTGGGATGAATATCATTTCCTTGGTCATATCTTGAAGAGATACAAAGACTATATGGGCGCAGAGTATTCACTATCATATAGCGGGGCTCCGTCGAAATGTGGAGAGATGTATTGTGTCAAGAGAATGTTACTTGCTCTTGGAGTGTCTGAAAAGCAAGTGGTAGCGGAATACATTGATTTTGTATACGACAAATACATCATTCCTGGTAAAGTGTCAGTCACTAGTATTGCTTATTTCTTCACTACAAACTTCATCTTTGAATTCAAAAAGAGGTTTCGTAAGGAATCTAAGATTACCAGATCTACTCAGCTATCACCTGAGTACAAGGGTGTAATAAGCAATCTTAATCTGGACGTTTGCACTTACGGAGATTTAGCATTTGCTAGGGTTGCTCTCGAAAACGATCCTAACAGCACAGATCTTGAAGTTTATGTTAGGATGTTTGATGAACTGAAGAAGATTGGGTTTGATGATAGCGTATTGGGAAGGTTAGATGGAAATTAAAACAGGCTCTATTATCAAGATCATTTGCTCCAACAATGTTATTGAGGCCGGAAAGCTGATAGAATATACAGTTGACCAAATGGTGCTTGAACTGTTCGATAGGTCTCTATTTATCGTTCAGGAGCCTCTGAAGAATGTGGTGTGTATTAGGATCACCCCACAAACAACGGAGTCGAGCGAGCCTGGGCCGGTCTTTGTGGACAAGGAACCCGAACTTGACCAGTACTACCGCCAAGAGGATTTGAGGGCAAAGAGTTTAGCTGAGTTGCATAAACTCAAGGCGGCTGAGGAACGGAATAGGGCTCGCGAGTTGCTTCAAAGATCGAAGAAGATCGACACCCTTCCCGAGGTAGAATTTGGATACCCAATTTTCACAAAGCCCATTCCTAAACATCCCAAGAAGAAAACTAGATGATGCTCTTGAGGATATTCTTGAAACTCAATCCTGCAATGGTGTTCTAACCGCTGGTGGGGCCGCCCTCACCACAGCGTTCACCCGCTACTACGAAGCCAATATCCCTGTCGATTATTGGTGGCGTGAAATGACGGACTGGTCCGGTCCGGCAGTTCTAGATCGCGTCTATCAGGACGTTACCAAAGACATCAAGGCCTCCTTCAAAAAAGGGGAACGGGCCTTTTTTGCAGGCAAACATGGTATTGGAAAAACTATGATTTCGTGCTGCATTCTCAAGCGCGTAGTTGAGAAGCAGTATAGTGCTCTGTATGTAAACCTCACAGACATAATCCATATCATGCTTAACTCTTCACCTCAGGTAAAGTCTGAGGCAAGAGAAGCCCTATTAAATATAGATTTCTTGGTAATAGATGAGTTTGATGCTCGTTTCATGGGCACAGAGAATGCTGCAGATTTGTTCGGCCGCATCCTAGAGCCCATTATGAGAACCAGAATTCAGAATAGAATGCCACTATTCTTCTGTACCAACAGCGTGAAGGTTGAAGAAAGTTTTTCAGGTCCTTTGCGTGCAAGTATTGAAAGTTTGATGAAGGTGGTTAAATTGGTACCTGTAATTGGGGGTCAAGATATGAGAGATATGATAAAGAAGGGGGAATTGTGATAGAAGAACTCGATCTAAGGATCTTAAAATCCCTTGTAAAAGACAAGGTGAGCGCCCTTACATTCTCCTCCAGATACGATCATTCTTTGTTCGATCAGGATACCCAACGCTTCGCTAAGCTCGTTCTGGACTACACCAAACACTACAGAGCCCCACCTACCAAGCGAACCTTGCTCGAACAGCATGGTGGTAACCAACTTCTCGCTGTGACCATCGAGGACTCTTGGCGCGAGCTGGAAGAGCTGGATTACGACACTCGCGAATATCCATATGATCTCGCGCAGTTGAAGAAGCGGTTCCAGACTCAGGCAGTCGAGGACATTCGGTCACAGGCAGCCTCGGAGGATCCGGATTCTCCACAGGATCCTGAAGGGTATTTCAACAAACTATCGCTGGCCATCAATCGCATCACCTCAATTGAGCTTGAGCGCACCTATACCCAAAAGCCAGTCGGTGATTACATACAGGAATTCACCGATTCATACGAGGCGCGGAAGCTTAATCCAGAGGCATCTGTCGAGATCAAGACCGGCTACAGTGTGATAGATGCCGTTTCTGGGGGAATATCCCCTGGAGAGTTGGTGATGATCGGTGGAGAGAGCAATGCGGGCAAGGCTTTGGCTTTAGATACCCTAATTCCAACACCTGATGGTTGGTCAACTATGGGTGAATTGAAAATTGGTGATGCTCTATTTAGCGATGATGGACGTGTATGCCATATCATTGTTAAATCAGAGGTGTTTACAGATCATGATTGTTATGAAATAGAATTTGCTGATGGTGAAAAAATTATTGCGGATGGTGGTCATTTATGGAAAACAATGACCACTGCTGATAGGTGTGCCTGTCTTAAAAATACTGATAAATATAGAGAGCGTAGACGAGCCTCTAGATTACGTAGAGGGAAGGGCCTGAGTCCATGGACAGTTAAAATGAACCAAGATCGGGTTTATAACCTTAACTCAATCCCAGCCCCAAGTATTAGAACAACAAAAGAAATTTTTGATACTGTAAAAGCAACATATCGACATTCTTCTAATCACTCCATTGTTCCAACCAAGCCTTTAGATTTAGTACCACAAGAGTTGCTAATTAATCCTTATGTTTTGGGAGTTTGGTTAGGTGATGGCACCAGTGATCAAGGAGCTATAACTTCCAATGATATTGAAATAATTAAAGAAATAGAGGATTCTGGATATATTTTGCGCAAATGGAAAGGTAAATATAGTTGGGGAATTTTTGAATTGCTATCGCGATTACGGACACTTGGAGTGTTCAAGAATAAACATATCCCGATGTCTTATCTAAGATCTTCATATAATCAGAGAGTTGCTTTATTGCAGGGGTTAATGGATACGGATGGCACCGTAACTAAGAGCGGAAGTTGTGAATTTACGACAACCAAATCAGTTTTACGCGATAATGTATTGGAGCTGATAAGAAGCCTTGGGATCGTTGCTCGGTATAATGAAGGAACTGCTAGACTTAATGGAAGAGTAATTGGCCCAAAATATAATATTACTTTTAGAACTGAAATTCCTTCTTTTCGTTTGCCCAGAAAGTTATCATTACAAAAACGATCTGGATTTAAGTTCAATCATCGAATGATTGTTTCAGTGCGCAAAGTGGAATCAGTTCCAGTACAATGTCTCCAAGTAGATGCTCCATCTAGTTGTTTTCTGTGTGGTAAAGGAATGATTCCAACCCACAATTCCCAGCTTCTCAACAATATGGCGAAGCAGATTTGGCTGCAGGGTAATACCATTGAGTCAGCTGCCAGTACGTCAATGGTTCGTGGGCATAACGTACTCTACTTCTCTTTAGAAATGCCATACGAAGACTGCTTTGTGAGATTCTTAGCCAGTTTGGCCAACGTGCCACAGCGTGGGTTGGCTAAATCTACCCTTTCTCATGAAGAGGAGCTTAGGGTTGAAAAAGCCAAGGAATTTATCAGGGCATATCAAGATAGTGGCTATTATTTCGACATAGTTGATGTACCACGAAATCTCACAATTGAGGAGGTTGAGCTTCGATACAATGATGCATTGCTTCGTTATCGTCCTGATGTGGTCGTTATTGATTATATGGGATTGATGCACAGCACAACGCTCGCCAAAGAGCAAGATTGGCTAAAGCTTGGTGGTATCGCTGCGTCCCTACATGAATTTGGTAGAGCCTATGACAATGCCATATTGACAGCCGCTCAACTCACAGATCTAAAGCGCAGCTCTGGTAGTTCCAGGAGCGAAGAGGGCCGGGCTGTTGGTATGCACCGATGGGGTCGCTCCTCACTCATCATGCATCACGTCAATCTAGGTATTCAGATTGAGACTAGACAAAACGAAATGAGTTTCCCAGACTTAAAGATTCATGTGGTTAAAAACCGTAAAGGGCCATTGGGTCAAGGACATTTGATTAAGAACTTTGCCAATGCCTCTCTTATTGATGTCCCATATGATCAAAGAGATCTTCCTGGAGATGTCTCTGCTAATATACCTGATTTAATCAGATCAATTCAAGAAGCCAAGAATAAAAAGGATAGCTAATGGATACTCATGATACCGTTGCAAGAGCTGTAAGAATGGAAGTTGATCCTATTACAGGTGACTTGTATTTGGTATTCAGAGTTATTGATGAATCCTTTAAACAAAGGATTCGAGAGAATTGGGACGCAGATGTTGAATTAAAGGTTCTGGGAAGAGACCTTGTAAAACATCGGAGATAAAATGCCAACATATGAACATATTTGCAATGCTTGTAATCAAGAGTTTGAAGATACGTATAGTATACATGCCGCTGTCCCAACTATATGTCCGCTTTGTAATGTAGACGGACAGGTCAAGAGATTAATATCTGGCAGTGTATCAGCTAATGTTGAATTGACTGGTCGAGAACTTGTGCAGAAATTATGGAAAGAAGGTAAAGACCTGGCGCGTCAGGCCAGAAAAGATGAGAAGCTTGCTCGTACTTTATACGGCAGTAACGATTAAATAGGAGACCTTTGGATAATGTAACTAAGCAAAACAGGATTACTGAGCTGTTGAATGATATGGTTGTTCTTAGAAAGAAATGCGTAAAATCTAAGAGCCTCAGTCTAAAGAAGGAACTAGAAGATATTCAATCAGAATGTACCAAGGAATTGGAGTATCTGATTGAGGCCCGTACGAGAAGGTATAAGGGATTTGCTAATTATGATGACCTTCGACAGGATGGGCGTATTGCGTTGTATAGAGCATTACAGACCTACAAGCCTGAAAAGGGTGATTTCTTCTGGTGGGCCAATAAGTACATAAAGACCAAGATCAGTCGAGAGGCCAATCGCCACTCCACTATCAAGGTGCCTCTGAAGCACGCCAAACAAGTACAACCTTACAAAGTTTCACAGCTACCAATAATTATTGATGGAGAACCTAGCGCTCTCGATCATATTGCGAAGGATGAGGCTGTCACTTTGATTCGAAGTGCGGTGGAAAAGCTTCCCGAGGATCAGCGTAAGGTAATAACCTTACATTACGAACTGAGTGGCGGATCCGATAATCGCAGGGACCTTTATTCTATCGGAAAGATTTGCGATAGGCTGAATATTTCCCGCATGAGTTGTATCAAGCTACTTACCGAAGCTAAGAAGACGTTAAAACGAGAATTAATAGACTTGTTTTGAGGAATTATGGTAAAGCATACGTACGAAGAAGCTCACAAATTAGCCCTTGCATATTTCAATGGAGAAGAGATCTCTACCAGCGTATACCTGAACAAATACGCAATGAGAGATCAGGATGGAGACATCGTAGAGCCAACCCCTGAGTATATGCACCAGCGTCTTGCGAGTCAGTTCTCTCGTATTGATGAAAGATATGACGAAACCACAGACCCAGTAGCAAGGACCAATTTCTACTACCAGGCCATGGACCATTTTGCGCGCATTGTTCCGCAAGGCTCCGTAATGGCCGCTGTAGGCAATCCGTATCAGACCATGAGCGCCTCTAATTGCGTTGTTGAGGCCTCGCCAGAAGATTCCATCTCTGGCATTTTCAGAACCGCTCACAATCTCGCCCAACTCTACAAGAGACGCTGTGGAGTTGGGTTTGATTTGTCATCTCTTCGTCCAGATGGCATGAATGTAAACAACGCAGCACGCACTACTACTGGTGCGTGGAGCTTTGCCGATTTCTTCTCTGAAGTTACCAGAAAGATAGGGCAAAGTGGTCGCCGTGGAGCCTTGATGATCACTCTGGATGTTCACCACCCGGATGTTCTCAAGTTCACGAACATGAAGCACGATCTGACCCAAGTTACCGGGGCCAACATCTCCTTGCGCTTGAGTGATGAGTTCCTTAAAGCAGTAGCAGATGGAGTGGACTACGAAGTTCGTTGGCCCTGCGAGAGTAAGACGCCAAAGATAAGCCGTAAGGTGTCAGCGCGCCGAGTTTGGGATGCCATTGTTGATTCCGCTACCAAGTCCGCCGAGCCTGGTTTGGTTTTGTGGAATAACGCAGTTCGAACTCTGCCAGCGCATTGCTATCCGAGATTCAAGTCGGTTAGTACCAATCCTTGTTGCTTTGATAAAGATTCAACTGTAACGGTAATTACCAAAGATGGTTTGAAGGAAATTAAATCTGTCACCGGCAATGATCTGATTTGGGTAGATGAGCATAAGACTTGGGCAAAAACATCTGGGTATTTTGATGCGGGTAGCGCAGAGGTTTTTAAGGTTACGCTTTCAAATAACGAATCTCTTTTTATTACCGGCAATCACAAACTAGAGCGTCTAACCAGAATACAAAGATCGAATAACCAGCGGCATGTTGAATATACTCGTCAACTGGTTGAGCTTAAAGATTTTGTCATCGATGATTTAGTTGCGCTTCATAAAGAAGAGGTTGATGGGGGCTTTGGCACTATTGGCAACTATGATGATGGATTGATTTTAGGCTGGCTGACAGGCGATGGTTGTCTTTCATATTTAGATGAAACGTCACCATTCCCTACCATGTATTTGGCATTTTGGCAGGGAGAATATGATGTTGGTGAACGGATTCTTTCGGCTGTTAATGAGTATGGTTTCGGACTAACTTTACCATCCGGAAACGATGGCTATGATAATACAGTTAAGAGAATTGGGTCAATGGCCCTTGCGCGCACTCTTACTGAGAAATACCAGGCTAATCTTTGGAAATTTAAGAATGGATTCAATGAGTTTCTATATTCTGCTTCAAAGGATTTTGTACGTGGGTATTTGTCTTCATATTTTTCTGCGGATGGTACGGTAGCAAGCGAATCTGATAATAGTAGGTTTGGAGTTTCTCTCGCTTCTGTTGATTGTGATCGACTGACACAGATCAAGAACCTTCTATCTTTGTTTGGAATTGCTTGTCATATTGGCACTCAGAAAGAAAGCGGAACTTGTAAAATTAGAGGTAGAGAGTATTATAACCAAAAATGTTATCGCCTCTCTATCTCTGGATACAAAAACCTTTTACGCTTTAGAGATAATATTGGCTTTGTGGCACAAACGAAAGCCGCCAAGCTAAATGATATATTCGAAAATTTCAAACGCGAAGGCAGAACTTCTGAGGCGTATGCCAAGATTGTTAGTATTGAGTCAGTTGGAATAAAGGACGTTGGTTGTATTGAGGTTGATGGATATCACAAGTTTACCGCCAATGGTGTTATCTCTGGTAACTCTGAGATTATACTTTCCGCTTCCGACAGTTGTCGCTTGATCTCATTGAACCTCACAAATTACGTCAACAATCCTTTTGAGGGTTCTGCTCATTTTGATTTTGATCGCTTCACTGCTGATGTTGCTATTCAAGCTCAAATGGGAGATAATCTCGTTGATCTTGAACTCGAACTGATTCAAAGCATCATCAAGGTCATCAAGGATACCGGTACAACCCCAGAAGATGTCGAACAGGAGATTGCGATTTGGCAAAAGCTCCATGACGCTGGCCGCGATGGCCGTCGAACGGGACTTGGAACGCATGGGCTTGCAGATGCGTTGGCACAGCTCCGTATTCGGTATGATTCGGAAGCTGCCATCGATATAGTTGACAAGATCTATCGTGCATTCAAGGAAACCGCATATCGAACTTCTGTTGAGTTGGCCAAGACGCGCGGAGCCTTCCCAGAGTTCAATTGGGAGCTTGAGAAGGACAATCCGTTCATTCAAGACCTACCAGAAGATCTGAAGGCGGATATGGCAAAGTATGGAAGGCGTAACATTTCGATGTTGACGCAAGCTCCCACAGGTTCCGTTGCAATCATCTCCAAACTTGGAAACTTTGCGTACTTCAACGTTTCTTCTGGTGTTGAACCTGTCTTCCGCATCTATTTCGTTCGCCGCAAGAAGGTGAATCCGAATGACGTTGGCGTGCGCGTTGACTTTACTGACATCAATGGAGATTCTTGGCAGGAATACAAGCAGTTCTCGAACAATGCCAGGGCGTACCTTGAGAAGTTTGGGTTGGATGAGAGTTCACCCTTACCAGAATTTTTTGTTAACTCAGATGAGGTTGACTGGACAAGGAGAATCCAAATCCAAGCCGCCGAACAACGACACATCGATCATTCGATTAGCAGCACTATCAATCTCCCAGCCGGAACACCCAATAGCGTAGTCTCTAAGATTTACATGGAGGCTTGGAAGTATGGACTTAAGGGAGTCACCGTCTATGTCGATGGATCCAGAGATGGCGTGTTGGTCACTGGAGATAAGCAAGCGCTCAAGTGCGAAAACTACCTCATTGGTCACTACAGCCAAGTCTTCGACAAGGAAGGTTTCGAGCTGTGGGACTCTATTGCCGGCAAGTTGGAGGGCATCAGTAAGGAGCTAAAGGAAGCCGCCAAGGCAAAGGCTGCTGCTCAGGGTAACTTTGATTGGGATGCGGCAGATAAGATTTCTCTTCCAAAGTATACCAAACAAGATGTTCTAGGTTGGTTTACCCCAATCTTCGATGCTCCAGGACAGGCATTTGCGCCAAAGCGCGATAAGGTTTTGGGTTCCGAGACTCATAAGATCCGCATTGATTTCGGAAATGGCGAGCCACGCAACGCATATGTCACCGTATCTTTTTTCCCAGGAACGAAGAAGCCATACGAGGTTCTGGTGATTGCCCCGTACTTCGGGTTGGAGGAGAAAGACCTTCAAATCTTAGAGTTGACCGCCAGAACTACCAGCATGAATTTGCGCCATGGCGTTCCAATCCTGTTCATTTGCGAACAATTGGATAAGATTGGTGGCCAGTACATATTCTCGCTTCCTACTAATATTGCGCGGGTACTTCGTACTTATGCCGAAGAACAGCAGGAGGAAGAGGCTGTAGCAAAAACCATCGACGATTTTGATAGAAAAAATGCCGTTCCTCTAGAGAAATGTCCGTCTTGTGGCAAGCGCACATATCGAAAGACCGGCGCTGCCTGCGGTAATTGTACCAATGAGGAGTGTACGTATAGTGGATGTGGTTAATGAACCGATCCGTATATCTCGACAGGGAGGATGCCAAGGCCGTAGAAGAGGAGGAGCGCAATCTTTTTATCAAAAGTGTACTTGAGGAGGTTGGAGTTCCGCTCGGAGATGTTTGGCCTGATATATCACTCACTGTTGAGCAGAAGATAAAACTTCGAGGACTGCTAGAGAAACTAGAGATAGAAATTATTGATGATGGAGATAGAGGATATGAAATCTATCACAATAATACTCAGCTTGGAAGATGGGGCAAGCCAAAGTTTATCTTGCGAGAAGATAATAAGGCGAGAACCTTAAACAAGCGACTTTTCTTTGAAATGGTTATAAATACCTGGAGTGTATTTGATACCGAAGAGTAACTAAGGAGAATGAGAATGACCAGAATTACACAGATCAGCAATGCCGAATTGGAACCAGTCATCACCGCTCGCGGTAAGGCAGTGGAAGCCGCCCAAAATGCCGATAAGGCATTGAAGGATGCCCGCCTGGCAGAGTTGGAGTTTAAGGTTCAAATTCAGCAGTTGTATTTGGCCAAGGGCCTCGATGCCAATTGCAAAGTTGACATCTCCAATGGTGCCGTTGCGTGGCCAGATGAAGCGCCGGTCGTGGCCGCTCCAACAGAAGAACCAGATGCAGAGCCCAGAGCTACCAGTAAGAGACGCGGCAAGAAACCAGCAGAGCCAGAGGTTGAGGGATGAAAATCACCGATCTAGCCGCTCTTGTTACTGTGAGGAATCACATCGCCACAGTAATGAATGACAAGAGCGTTTCCGGCAAAGATGATTTCCGACCTCTTAATGACGCTAGGATTAAGCTTGATAAGAAGTTCATTGCGGCATTAAAGGAAACAGATGTTGAAAGTCTGTTTTCTGATAATGTGGTGATTTACTTCAATGATCCTAATATCATACCAGCCCCCTTTCAGGAAACGGGAAGGGCTGTCTCTCAAGCTAGCGAGACTCTGACTTTAGAATTGCCACCTACCGATGGTGTTTGGGAAGATGCGGACACCACTCCAGATCATCCAGATGATACTGAAGATGCTAGGCGTTCTCTTCGCGAACAGAGAAATGAAGAAATTGATGATCGGCGACAGGGTAATCTTCCTAATTTAGCTGAAGCCGAAGCTGAAGCAGATGCCGAAGCTGCTGAGTTGGCGCTAATTGCTGAGCGCGTCAAAGTTCAAAAAGAGCAGTTGAAGAAGGAAGGGCGCAGCAACAAGAGGATTTCTAAGGCCAAAGAAGATGGCGCTTCTTAGTAAAAGCGAAATTATTGTTCTCAAGGATAAGGATTGGCTTGTTCGCCAAAAGATTGCTGGTCGTGTCGTAGCAAAAGCTCATCAAGAGATCTTCTCTATGGTGCAAGGTACGGCCAGTGGTCTTACGCTATCAACTCTCAATAGCGTGGTCGATGGATTGATCCGACAGAACAATTGCACGCCTACATTCCTCAATTACCGAGGATTCCCCAGCTCCATCTGTGCCTCGCTGAATAACGAACTGACGCATGGAATTGGGACCAGAGATATCCAGTTGAAAGAGGGAGATGTTCTCAAGGTAGATATTGGGGCTACTTTCGAAGGCGCTATTGGAGATTGTGCCGTAACATATATATATGGCAAATCCAAGAGTCCTGAGATATCTCGTCTGTTAGTTTCTTGTCAGGATGCGCTATACGATGCAATTGCTCTGGTTGAGCCAGGGCGACGAATTGGCGAGCTTGGTCGGGCTATCTTTGAGAGATCTAAACAAGATGGATTTGGAGCTATCGTTGATTTTGGTGGCCATGGAATAGACTATGACACGCTTCACGCAGATCCATTTGTCCCAAATAAATCAGCTGCCAATGATGGCGTGACAATCCAAGCCGGGATGTCGATTGCTATCGAGCCAATGTTTGTGATTGGGAAGAATATAAAGACAAAGACTTTGGCGGATAAATGGACTGTGATAACTCATGACATCGGATGCCATTTTGAGCACAGCATTACGCTTGACGAAGATGGCAATCGGCACATTATCACTGATCATGGTATAAGTGCGAGAGAATACTGAGGTCGAGGATGCGAATTTCTTTCGATGATGGTGGTTACTTAGAATTTCAGCGCTCCAAAAAAGCACAGTATGTTCATGTGCTGGTGGCCGCTAGGAGACCAGATAATCATTTGGAGTTACTAGTAAATTCAGCTGAGGTTCATTTGGTAAAGTTGATAGAGGCCGTGAAATCTGTATCAGGGCCAATGATAATACAACAAGGAAGAAAAAATGAAGACACTGAAGACGACAATCCAGGCAGTTCAGAAGAAGATCACCAATAACACTCAGCGCGTTGGCGTGCGCCTGCTATCCGCAGATGGCGCATGGCTCCCACGCTCCAGCTTGAGCCGCATTCCATCGGCCACTGCCCGTGTTCGGGATTTGCGCAAGGATGAGTTTGGCGGCTTCCAAGTGGAGTGTAAAAGTTCGGATGACTTGGCCCGCAAGACCAGCCGGCGCACGTTCTACTACCGCATCAATCCCAATAAGGTGACTCGAAAGCAAATCCAAACGCTGTTTCCAGCAGAATAATCGCTGACAATAACAGCCTCGAATAACCCCGGAAGTAAAACTCCGGGGTTATTTCGTTTAATCCATTCCGTTTTGGGTATACATAATCTGCCATATCAATGAAACCATGGCTAGCTTTGAGGATCAATGGTAACTATCAACCCATGCGATTTTGGACCACCAATGCCTTGCGGAGTAAATCCGGCATATACCTATACCCGCTATCCGTGTGATCAAGATGACCCACGCCCAACGGATACTAAGGGATTGCCAGTAATTGTCGATTTGCAAACTCCAGTAAAGGCTGAGGTTGTGAACCGCCATCGAGAATCCATTCTGGCAATTGAAGGTGAATTAGGAATCCAACCAAGCGGAACTTATACAACCGTAAGGTCGCGTCTAGACGAGATGGAGTCCTTGCTTTGTGCTGTTTGGGAAAGTATTGGCATTGGAGTTCGAGTTCTCTACAATACACTCACAGTTACCAATGATATCCCGATAAAGGAGATCAATTTCTTTGGTGCTGGGGTTACGGTAACCGAAGACCCAAGCTTTTCTACCAATGGCCGAGTAAATGTCTATATTCCATGCTGTGGCGGTGGGGGCACCGTCTGCATCGATGGCTACCAACCTATCCACGAAGCACTGCCCGTTACCACGAATGGTCAAACTGCCTTTACCCTCTCGTTAACTCCATACAATAATATAGTCTTACTGTTTATTGGTCAAATTAAACAAGAGGTTAGTAACTATACTGTGGTTGGCTCCAATTTGACTTGGACTGGTTCTACTCCGCTCATTACTACAGATACCGTTGAAGTATTCTATGATGTTTTCCATGGCAGTAGTTTTGGTAATGTATATGAACCGGTACTACAAACATTACCAGTTACATACTCCGGACAGACAGCCTTTACGTTAGCTGCGGCTGCGAAGAACAATCTTGTAGAGTTATATGTTGGTGGTCTTAAGCAACCAATCTCAAGTTATAGCGTTTTGGGCACAACACTTACCTGGATAGGCCCTCCGTCATTGCTTACCATTGATACTGTAGAGGCCTATTATACCATGACTGGTACTGCCGGTGATATTTGGCAACCAATCACCCAATCGTTACCTGTAACCATTACTGGCCAGCTAAGCTTTACGCTATCCAGCGCGCCATGGAACAACTTAGTGCTTCTGTATATTGGCGGTATCAAGCAGACCGATTTCACAGTTGCAGGCACTACACTGACATGGACAGGATCTACGACTCTCATTCCAAGTGATGTGGTAGAGGTTTTGTTCTTCAACCATATCACCGGCCAATGCCAAGGTAGTGGCGGTGGTGGTGGAGGAGGGTCACCTCTATCGATTGCTGATGAAGAAAATATTGTAGCTTCAGACGTCACGGTTATTGACTTTGTCGGACAGAATGTATTAGCCACAAACCAAGGTGGCGGTATTGTGCGGGTTACGATTGATAGTACCAATAATGTGATGAAGCAGGATGTGTTTACAGCATATGCTAATCAAACCATCTTCCATCTATCCGGCACACCTATCGATCAAGAGAACGTTGAGTTGTTTATCAATGGTGTGTCTCAGACGGTTGGTGTTGGGTATGTTCTTTCAGCCGATGGATATGATGGGTATGACGGATATAGTGTTATTTACGATCCTGATGCGATAGACGAGGTCCATGGCGGATCTGGTTGGCTTATTGATACCGATATTGTTGTAGTAAAATACTTGATAGGGGCAGAAGATCAAACGGTTCCAGGGCCACCTGGGCCTCCTGGAATTCAAGGGCCTCCTGGCCCCCCAGGTCCAGATGGATATACAGGTCCTCAAGGGCCGGATGGCTATCAAGGTATACCAGGGGGTACTTACTATCCAGTTTTGGCCGAAAGCCAAGATATCAATGGGTTTAGGAGATTTGACTACGCAGATGAAGGTTGTGTTCTCATGCCTTATCCAGATGGATTTGATATTCGCCAACCAGTGATTCTTCCAGTAATGGCTGCCGCTGATTGGGGCGGAGATGGAGATGTCTACTCTGCTTCTGAACAAGAAGTATCTGCATATGTAGAGCTTGAATTAGTGGCGAATTGTATTGTGATTGGCAACCCGAGCAATGTTGTTTATAGATCGGTATACCAAGCTACGATTGTAAAGAGCTTCTCAACACAAACATGGGCAGTTGGCCATGTGTTTACCGAAAACAACGCACTACTAGCTGGACCTCCATATACAAATACAACAGTGCCAGTTCTTGGAAATATTAGCAATCCGCTTTTGCCAGTGGGTACTGATTACGCAGGTAGTATCACGCTAAGCTTAAGCGGTCCTGGAAATGGCGATATATCTGTGAGTATCAAGTATCCAAACCTACCATCGGTGACTTCTGTACCCCCAACCATTACGTACAGGGTAAGAATCTTTGGTGGGGGTCGATTCGCATAAGTGGAGTCATATGTCTAATAGCGCATTTAGTGCATTCGAACAAAGTATGCATAGTAAGTATGCCTTTACTATTAAATACAAGAATAAATCATTATTCATGAAACTTCTTGGCCTCTTATTGTTTTTCAATAAAGGCTTTATGACAAGATACATTACTACAATTGGTAGTACCATCTATTTCCCGAGTGAAGAATTCGTCAAATCAAAAGATCAATCAGCAATTAGTGTTTTGGCTCATGAATTGATTCATATACAGCAAGCAAAAGCGTACGGAACTATTCTATTTAGTCTTCTGTATTTATTTCCACAGTGCTTGGCGTTGTTGGCATTTCTGGCCCCAATTTCTCTTTGGTTCTTGTTGTTCTTGTTGTGTCTTGCGCCATTACCAGCACCATGGAGGATGAAGTTTGAGGTGGGTGGATATACGATGAGTTTGTATATGCTTAATACTCAGCTAAAATTCTTCCAAAATCCACAAGAGAAGATTTATGAAATTCTTCATTCAGAAGCGGACAGAATCAGTCGCAATTACTTTGTTGGACCCGCATATTGGTTTATGTGGCCCTTTGGCGTATCGGCTAAATTGAGAAATAATATCGAAGATATCAGGGATGGTGTTATAGGAGGAAAAGACGAGATATATGGTTGTGTAAGGCAATCATATTTGAACGCCGTATCCTCAACATCCCAATGAATTTTTACGTTTATTTAGTTCACAATACAGTAAACAACAATCTCACTGGTGGTGGAGACGGATCTCTTGGACGGAAGCAGAGTGCATCTACAAGAAAAAAAATATCCGATGCCAAAATCAACACCATGACTGGGGCGCTCAATCCGTTCTATGGACAAAAGCATACGGCCGAGACTAGAATATTGATAAGCGCCAAGAATACAGGGCTAAAGAGAACTGATGAATTCAAAAAAGAAAGAAGTAGAATAACTAGCGGAGAGTGCAATCCATTCTATAGCAAAAAACATTCCTCCAAATCACTTACAAAAATGAGCGAAAACGCATGTGGGGTGAAATTAAATGCACAACAAGCATTTGAAATAATTCGTATGTCTAAACAGGGGATATATCAAAAGGAAATAGCGTCTTCATTTGGGATATCGCAACAGCAAGTGAGTCGTATAGTTAACGGGAAAAGATGGAAATGTTTAGGTATGGAGATAATATGAACCAGAAGACGTGGGACATAGGAATTATCGGAGCAGGTCCGGCCGGAGTATTTGCCGCTTTACGCTTAGCCGAACGGCACAAGAACCTCAAAGTTGTTGTATTTGAGTTCGGCCCACCGCCCCCAAATTGTTTGCGGCAAGATCCTATCCATGTGAAGCGCCGCCGTCGCCAATTGGAAGGATATCTCGGATGTTTCCCTACAGGTGATGGAAAAATCTACCTAGATGAAGATACCGAGAGGGTGTTAGAAGTGGCAGATGGTAGGCGCGTTCGGGCTATCAAAGAATGGTTAGCGGCACAGCTAAATGAGGTTGGTGGTGTTGCTCATGGAGTTAAAAACAAACAGCCGTCCACCACCCTCAAAAAGACTATCACCGATAATGGTTTCGATCTGGTTATGCACACGTATGATCAATGGAACCCAGACCAAATTCACCAACTATCTAAGATCACCTCTGAGAAAATAGAGGCTGCTGGTAACGTACTCCTTAGTTTTGACACTGAGGTTTTTGATTTTTTGAAGAATGATAAGAAGTTCGTTGTCAATACATCTCAGGGCGATTTTAGCTGCAAAAAGCTGATTCTTGGCGTTGGTAGAAGTGGTTGGAGATGGGTCAATAATGTATACAAGAATTTAGGGCTGCTGCAGCAAGACAACGTGGCTCGGTATGGCGTACGGGTTGAGATGCCATCCTCAGCCCTCAAGGAATTCCATAAAGCTCATTGTTCTTTGGTAAGAGAAGATATTGATGTAGGGCCGCTTCAATGGATGGGTTCGGTTATTCAAGAAGACCATGATGACATGACCATAGCGGCTTTCAGGTCAAATGAGGAGCGTTGGAAGTCAGATAAAGTATTCTTCTCAGTGCAGAAGCGCATTGAGGTCACGGCAAGCCCGTGTGCTCATGTCGATAGGATTGCCAAGCTTTCTCATCTGCTATCAGGAGATAGAGTTGGAAGGGAAAAGATCAAGAGTTTTACTCATGGTATTGGAGACTTAGCGGAAATGCCAGAATACTCGTGGGTTGCTGGAGCCCTGAAGGCGCTAGAGCCGGTATTTCCCAATATCATCAATCGAGGTTATTTCCATGTACCTGACATTGATACCAATATTAGTAAAATAAACATAGCTAACAATTTAGAAACTGAAGTAGATGGTTTGTTTGTTGCCGGAGAGTGTGCCGGAATCAAAGGTATAGCTGCTGCTGGAATTATGGGGGCCGTGGCCGCTGAAGGAGCTGCAAGATGAACGATCATTCTTACAACAAGTACGCAGATGACGATCAATTTGTCTACGATGAAAAGGGTGGCAAGAAGGGTTCGTTCATCAAACAGGATTCGGAATTTTTCAATGACGAAGATTACGTGCCAGGAAAATCTGTTAGGGTCAAGAGGATATCAACAAATTCTCATGAAGATTGGCGCGTATTCGTAAATGAACAGGAAGCTCTTGTCCTGAAGGGAATACGGTTCACCGCCAAAGAGCGCGAGTTCTTAAGAACTACTGAAGGGGTGATGTTCATCATCAGTGGAATTAAGAGCGGATGGAAATCTGTGTCTGAATTCAAGAGACAATTGCAGGTTAAGTCATGATTATATTCAAAGGAACTAGAAGTGTACGTGACGATCATTTTCTCATTTTTACCAATGAGAATGGCTCTACCATTGACATCCCTATTGCTGAGGAAATCATGATTTGGTTTATGCGGTACTTTGATCGGCTGTCACCGCCAACAAAGCCGGTCGAGGATCCTGCTCACGCTACATCCAAATAGCATGTACGTGCAATATGTCTGTGACGTAGAAACAACCGGTACCGATCCTGAAAAACACGATATCATCGAACTTTGCTTCTGGCGTATTGGAAATGCCGAAAGCAAGACTTGGTGTTTAAAGCCTTTGTCTCCTGAGAACATCGAAGATGAAGCTTTGCGAGTCAATGGTCATTTACTCGAAGACATCATGTGGAAGACTGAAAAGGGAAGAGAAACGTATCGTATTCCCAAAGAAGTTCTTCCTGAGATTGAAATGTGGCTGATGGAAGATGGGGCCGCTGCAGAGGAGCGCGTGTTCATTGGCCAGAACCCAGACTTCGATTACCAGTTTCTGCTTTCCTTGTGGCGCAAGGCTGGATCTGAGGATGACTTCCCGTTCGGCTATTGGATTGAGGGCAAGAACGGGAAGCGGCGCAACCAGGGATACATCATCGATACGATGCAGCTTGCTCGACTGATCGATGTCTGCACTGGCAAGAAGCGGGCGCGCTATGGTCTAGGAGCTTTAGTTAAAGACTTCAGCATCACTAAGGCTACGGCCCACAGAGCTGATGGTGACGTCAAGATGACAAAGGAATTATTTGAGAAGGTTGTTGCCGTTCTCAAAGATCCAATTATCGCAGCGTTCAATGAATCTTACACCAATAAGTGAAATGGAAACACTTAACCGTGATAAGCTTGGCGATAAGGTATTCGATGTTGTACAGTCATCGGGTAGTGATTTTTTAGAATTGTTATTCTCAATATATACGAATAAACTTCCAGAAGCTAAGGTTATTAAGAAGAATGATCATTTAGTTGTCATTCTATCTGGAGAGATTTTTAGGGTTACGCTATATGGAATTAAGTATGGAGTATCTTAGATGTCACTTATTCGTGAAGAAGATAAGCTACTTAAACTAAGTAAAGAAGCCACTGAGGTCTGGGGTATTGAAGCTCAGCTTAGAATGCTGCAGGAAGAATGCGGCGAATGTGTTGCAGCTGTTAATCGATATTTCCGTGCGCGCGATAATGCCAGTGAACAATTGGTATCAGAAATTGCCGATGTTCTAATCATGGCTATTCAAGGGCTTCGTATCTTTGGGCCAGCTGTAGAGGCAGAGGTTCATAAGAAGCTTTGCCGTCTCGATGAAAGACTGGAAAAGCGTCGCCAGCAACTAAAGAATATTAGTGATGATAGGTTCTTTGATGTTGATGGAATAAATGATGGCGGCTAAGGTAGTGAATATCAAAAGCGGCGAGCCTTATGATGTGTACATCGGCAGAGGTTCGCGATTTGGTAACCCTTATAGCCATATCCCTGGCAAAGGAAAGTTTCCAGTTGATAGCAGGGAAGATGCCATCAAGCTGTATGAAGAATACATTCGCGAGCGCCCAGAGTTGATGGCCGCCGCAAAAACCCTCAAAGGAAAGACGTTGGGCTGTCACTGCAAACCTCTCAAATGCCATGGCGATATTCTGTTGAAAATTGCGAATGAGGAAGAATAATGGACATCACAATAAATGGTCAGCGACATATATTTGACGTTACTCAACTAAAGTATCAGGACTTGATTGTGCATGCCGGATACAAGCCAGATATGACAGTAAGTGTAACGTATAGGTCAAAGAGATCTGGTGATTTTCAGCGCAGTGGTATATTAAGTCCAGGCCAATCTGTAGAGATAGAAGACGGCATGGTTTTCAACGCTTATATTACTGATAATTCATGAAAATTCTGTTTGGCGCAGGGAATTTTATAGGTTCCAATATCATGTTGTCTAGGTTCCTGCAGCACGCGCAGGAACATGAAATTAGAATTGCTGCGCACTACAGAAATAATCAATATCTCAAGTCCATTGATTGGTGTTTGGATGCTCTATCTGTTCGGTGTGAGAAGAACTACTTTAAGGACAAGTATGGTATTGCCGGGCCACCGGTAGATCATTTCCTTACCGATATGATCATTAATGATTTGCTGGAATGGGGTCCAGAATTGGTTATTAGCGATTGCGAGTTCTTCACAGCTATGGTTGCGAAGGTGCTTGAAGTTCCGCTGTGGTATTGCAGCTCCATGTTGCAAATTACGGGAATTGAGCATGAGAAGAAGGAATTGAACACTAAGATAATGGATACAACCAAACTGTATCTCGACTCTCTGCCGAGAGGAGATACTTATCTAGTGTATTCTCCTCTATGTGATATTGCCGCTCGGCCAATATTGAAACGCGGCTACGAATGGGTCAGGCCGTATTCCATTTGCCCAAAAGAATTCACAACAGAAGATTTCAATATAGAAAATCTTCAAAGATTAATACCATCAAACTCTTTGGTAACTACAGGTGAAACTAGTTTTGTTTCAGATTGCTTGTATTCAGGCAAATCACTTCTGATAAGCCCAAACCCTGTAGAAATTGAACAAGTTTTAAATGCGCAATTATTGCAGTGGTATGGGGCAGCTCTTAATATCGGTAGATCAACGAATATGAGTTTTGTCAAGAGGCAGGTCGAGCGGCTGGCCCCTCATCCGTCATTATCTATACAAAAGTGGAGGCAGCTTGACGAAAGATTACTTTCAATATAATCAATATAAGAGAATTGCATTTGATATCGGCAATGTGCTGTTTCACTTTGATCTAACACCATTACTTGATTTGTTAATAGGGCTAAATATAGTAGAGAACAACGCCCAAGCGTATGAGTTTATGGGTGGAAGCTTTCAACACTCTCAAGAGATTGGGTTGTATGATATTAAACAGAGCTTTTATCAACTCAACCAATCATTAAGCTATCATACACTGCAAGACATTCATGATCGTTGGATGGAGACGTTTACTCCATCGTTACCAATGCTTGATGTAGTTGAGGAATTAATAGCTAAGAAACACAAGGTGGCGTTATTATCAAACATCGGACCAGATCACGCTAAATTCGTACGTGATAAGTGTAAGATCTTTGGTGATTGCATTCAACACTTCTCTTGTGATGTTGGGGCAAGAAAACCTACAAGGTTATATTATCAAAGTTTCTTAATTCAGTATGGATGGCCCAATAACTCTCTGTATTTTGATGATAGAGAAGATAATATCGCCATAGGCAGCGAATTCCATAACGGAATATTGTTCGATATTACCAAATTCGAATCTGATGAAGCGGCCGCCAAAGCGATGCGAGAACATCTTTCCTTGGCTTAAAATCTAGACGCATAGTGTTATATCTCTAGTAGGGACTTGCTTGCGCGAGATAACTACTGGAGATAACTTATGCCAACCGTAACCAGACACAAGACACTATCTGTTGAAGAGGCGCTTGAATATATAGCCTTTGCTGTGTGGCATAGGGACGTGCCAGATGATTTTGATGGAGAAATCACCTGTGAACTCAACGAAGATGGATCTATTGAGGTGTACGCCCTAACACCTGAAACTGATGTAGCCAGCCCACCAAATTAAGCGATCTCGTTAGCTGGATCTGTGGTTGTTGGAGAGCCAGGAACAATAGATAGATGCTTGGCATGCACTGTTGCTATGATATCCACCATATTACATATGGTCAATTTCTTACCTTCAACCTCTACAATTTCTGAGCGGGAAGCGTCAAAGATGACGTCTTGACCTTTCTCAAAATCCACCTTTACAAAGATCCCCTGTACCAATTCGCCAGGTCCAGTTTCTACAACCTTTCCGAATCTAAGACTGCCTTTACGTCCAACTGTTTGCGGTATGTAAAGACCACTAGATGTACGCTCATCTGCAGCTGACTCTTCGAGTGCAATATTTCCATTTCTCATTTTGATAATCATGATTTCCTCTAAACAACTCAACGGTTCCCCTCTGGATTTCTCGTTGGGTTTTTAATATGCACATCAAATTACCACTGTCAATAACAGAATCGTCGAGAAACCGAATTCCAGCCATTTTAATGAAATACCTATGTTCACCCAAGGCTATACTTTCGATGACGTTCTTCTAATCCCAAAACACAGCTCTGTAGGTTCTCGTGAAGAAGTGGATCTTTCCGTTTCTTTACCAAAAGGTATTCGACTAAAGATACCTTTGGTGTCCGCAAATATGAGTACTGTAACTGGCGTTAAAATGGCCGCCACCATAGCGGAATTGGGCGGGTTGGCCATACTGCATCGTTTTGATGACTATGAGCAGTTGTTCACAAATTTTGATCAAGCCCGCGCAGCCTCACACGGATTTCCTGGTTCAATAGGAGCGTCCGTTGGAATTAAACAGCAGGATCTTGGGTTGATACATGAGCTAAGTCGTATTGGTTGCCGTATCATCTGTGTAGATGTAGCTCATGGAGACCATGCAAAGGTGGCTGAATTTGTAGCCAATGTTCGCGCCAAATACCCGCACCTTCTAATTATTGCTGGTAATGTAGTAACTGCCAAAGGGGCTTCACTGCTATGGGAGGCGGGAGCGGACATCATCAAAATTGGAGTCGGACCAGGATCTCTTTGCACCACTAGGATAGAAACTGGAAATGGCTATCCACAACTCAGTGCGCTTGATATCGTGTGCAATGATGGTAATTACAGCATGAGAGATGATCAGTGGCCAATATTCATTGCCGATGGCGGAATCAAGAGCGCTGGTGACTGCGTAAAGGCGTTGGCTTTTGCTGAATTGGTGATGATTGGTAACTTGTTCGCTGGCACCGATGAAGCCCCAGGTGAAGTGATTTTAAGTGGGCAAAAGTTCAAGCGCTATGCTGGCAGCTCCACTCACAAACAAAAGCATATTGAAGGCGTCGTGGCCCTGGTCCCATACAAAGGCAGCGTGCGCGATGTTGTACTGAGGCTGGTTGAGGGAATTAAGAGCGGCTGTTCTTATCAAGGATCTAAGAATTTAGCCGACTTGAAAGCAGACCCGCATTTTGTAGTAATTTCTCATGCCGGGCTTACAGAATCACACCCACACAGTGTCGTACTATGACCGTAATAAAGAGGTTGGGATATCCTGACATTACTGATGAGGATCTTAAGCCTATTGACGAAGTGCAGCTTGAGATTACTCCCATCAATCCGGTACGACATGAATGTAAAGGACCGAAGTCCGCAGTGTTGCCGGATTTGATTATTATAGCACACATTCCAGAAACAACAGAATGTATCAAGACTACTATTGTAGGAGATGACGATGATTAAAGAATGGGAAGAGATTTGCCAGAGCAAATCATGGAACGATGATAATCGCTATACTCCGCGTATTGTAGATCTGGTGGAGGGCTTTGAAAAACAATTCCCAGATACCAATTCACGAGAACATACAGCTTGCTTGGCTGTTGTTATGTATCTCTTCGGCCCACTTGAGGACGAAGATGAAGTGAATATGTACCTGGGAATCGTCAAGCGTCGATTACGCGACCATCGTAATCAACCTATACAATAAACGCCTTAGCAAGCTCAAGCGCTTCTTCTTTACTCATACCTGGATTGTCTAGCAGGGCTTCATCTAGGTCAGCCATAAACTTGCCCATGCTTGGTCCTGGTTTAAAACCAATCTCAATAAGGTCATTGCCCGTAATTGGACGTGGGATTGTTCGGTTATGACGCGGGTTTTGATTTGACCACTGCATTGACTTTTGCACTTTCCCACGCAAGTCATCGTATTTACTTCTCTCCAGTATTGCTTGCTCTGGAGTGAAATCTTGCTTTCCAAGATTATCGGCAATAGCAAGATCGATACTATGCTCCCAATCAGGGTAGTCGCGAACGAACCTTCGATAGTTCTTAGCATTACCCTGCTCCAGTAGAGTGTGCGGACGCAAGTGTACAGTGATTAAATCAATAACTCTTTTGATAATGTTTTGTGGTACACGCAGCCTGGTTAGAACTGCATATGCCAGCTTTGCTGACGTCTCTTCGTGTCCATGATAAGAGGTATGGCCTCCATTTTCAGAGACACCCTGAATACCAGTGTATCGCTTACCGATGTCATGAAGAAGTGCCGCAAGATTGCGTACTAGGTACGTCTCTTGGTCTTCTTGGATTTGCGGTGGTGTTTGGTCAATGAGGTTTCTGACCACACTCAGGGTGTGGTTCCAAATATCAAACTTGTGATGTGGATTGTTCTGTGGAGTTTCCCATGGAACCATTCGCGCTTCGCGCGGTGTAGGTGTCGGAGCGTTTGGGTCCGCAGAAGCCTTTGGTGGGGGCGCAAGGCCCTGCACTTCTTCTTCGGTTGGGTCGAAGATGGCCTCCATCAATCCTAGCTGCTTTAGAAGCTCTACGGCGCGGGTTGGGTTGGGACCAATCATAGCCCCAGGCTTGTAGTGATCGCCGTCCTTCTTGCCTGCTAGCTCGGCCCAGACGCGCTCGTTCGAGATCTTGTTCTTGAAGGCCTCTTGCACCTTAGGATCGTGCGTTGCAGCGACGAGAGCTGGGTCCAATTCAAGTCCGTACTTTGCGGCAAACCGGACCGTTCTCAGAATTCGCAGAGGATCGTCCAGGAATGTTTGCGCGGGGTCAAGGGGGGTGCGCGCAATCCCTGCACGTAGGTCTTTAATTCCGCCAACAAAGTCCTCTATTTCGCCGCTATTGATATTGTAGAAAAGCGAGTTGATGGTAAGATCCCTGCGTTGAGCATCCTCTTCGGCGGTGCCCATTGCCATGGTTGGGATTCGGCTGTTTGCGTAGGTTTCTGTGCGCAGGTTCACGAAGTCGATAGGGAGCCCAAACAACCGGATCATGGCTGTGGCTAGATGCTTGGATTGATCTGGGTTTGCCTCAACGACAGTGACGCTCTGCTTCTTCTGTCCATGTTCTGCCATGTATGCACTGACCAAATTAGCAAACGCTTCTCCGGTCATGTTGTTTACGGCAATATCAATATCATTGGAATCTTTGCCAAGCAGCTTGTCGCGCACCCATCCGCCGGCAGCGCGAAGAATGGTATCAGGGGCCTTCTCAGCTACGACTGCTTTGAGCAGGGAAAAGATTTTGTTTTCAGTGGCGGTTAGAGACAGGTCCATATTCAATTTCTCAATTGCTAATGAGTACAGATGAGCAAATCGTAGTAATTTTTTCACATTTATATGTGATGTTATTGCCAAGGCTCGGTATAGGGTGATGTATGACAGAGAAGAAAGGTGAGAGTAAACGGCCAGTTCCAAAAAAGGTTACGCCACCAAAACCTCGACAACGATTCATGATTGTAGTTGAAGGTATGGCTCCGGTAAAAATTAGGTTCCAGACATTTGCTACAGATGAACAGGAAGCTCTGAAACAATTGGAGAACCCTCATTTGCTCAGTATGCTTGAAAGACCAGAAGTTGAATTGCCTAGATTGATTAGAAAGAAGATTACCATCAAAGATGCCAATACCTCATTAGTAAAGTTGGTAAAGAACTTCTAATCGAGGACGGCCCTGGCTTCCCTTCAGACTTTGAAGGGAAACCTAATGATACATTACTATATCTTAGATACAGAAACAACAGGTCTTTCAGTAGATGCCCATGAAATCAACCAGGTTTCTGTTATGCGTGTTATCGACAGAGAACAATTGAGTCTTCAAATTAAGGTGAAGCATCCTCACGTATACAGCATCCAAGCCCTTGAAGTTCAAGGGATTACTCCAGACGATCTGAAGAAGGGAGTTCCTGTGGAAGAAGCGGTGGAGGCAGTGGACATGTTCCTCAAGGAGGACGGCCAAACCCCAGCCCACCGTTGCATCATAGCACACAACGCCCCGTTCGACCGAAAATTCATCCACCGGGCCTGGGATAGGCTTGGGAAAGAGTTCCCGGCCGATCTTTGGCTCTGCACCCAGTCATTCGCCAAGCGCCACGTCAAGAAGCACAACAACGGCGAGAAGATCGCTGAGCTGCAGGTTAAGGGTGGGGTGGAGATCAAGCGGGACAAGTACGGAGCTCTCAAGCCGAAATTTGGCCTGAACAACTTCATGGTTGGGGTTGGTCTTACCCCAAAGATTGGGGCTCACAGTGCAGAGGTTGATGTTCAGAATACAGTCGAGCTATACAATTGGTTAATGAACTCAAATACTGAACATGTATCTCTAATTGGCCGAGTTCCACAAAAGGATGCCCCGACTCAAGATCTTGATATAGATGATATTTGATTGGAGGACACAATGGTTGAGTATTTGAAAGATCAGTTGATTAAGGAAGCAGAAGAATCTCTAACAAAGGAATTGGATGAGAAGAGGAAGGCTCGCAACAAGGCAAAGGCCGCTCGTCGAAAAGCACGGATTCAAATCAAGAAGCGAGCTAAGTAAGGCGGTGTTGATTGATTAACGTCTTCGTGGATAATTTTCAACATCCGAATGTGTTGCGCGCTCAGGAAATAGACACCTGTATTAAACGTAACCAGGATAATAGTAACATCAACTATACATTGATGAATTATCCACACAGAATGACGTATCAAAATTTCTTTGATTATATTAATGAAAATACCTCAGATGATGATATCAATGCAGTGTCGAATATTGATATCATTTTTGACAACACAATTTCATTACTATCAAAGATAGAGCAGAATCAATTCATTGCCCTCACTAGACATGAATTAATGGATGATGGCTCTTCATATTTTGAAGTTAGTAAGGCCAAATTCAGCCAAGATGTATGGGCGTGGCGAGGGCGTTGCCGGATTTCCACTGCTGATTTCCACCTTGGAGTGTTGAGGTGTGACAATCGGTTGGCATTTGAGGCACTGGAAGCCGGATACGAATTGATAAACCCAGCATTTTCGATTAGAGTGTATCATTTACATTTTGTTGATGTGCGTGTTGAAGGATACTTCAATGCAATTACTGGACGTCAATACTTTGTGTTTCCGCAATCATGGGAATAATTATGGTATTCATTCCTCCATATTTCGCTGGCCACATACCATCGTGTGATCCAGTATCACTGATGGCCAAGCCAAAAATACGAGAAATATCGTATAAGGTTAAGGAATCATTTCCTATTCCTCATTTCAATACACTAGCAGAATTAGCAGATACTATTTACAAGAATGTTGGTGATAACAACTTTTATCTAGAGAAGAAGATGTCTGGTATGACATATCACTGTGAAGTAGAATATGATCTTGCTATGAATGCAGTGAGATGTGGATGGATAGAATTAGTAAAAGTCGAGGAGGCCTAGCGGCTTCCTAATTGTATACACTTCCCCCGGATAGCTTAAGTTATTGCTTGGCCTGCAAATTTGGCTGGTTGGGACAGAGCCCCTAATTGTCTAGGGATGATCTAGGTGCAAATCCTAGTCCGGGGACTTTCATAAACTTCGAATTAAGAGAGCTTTCGTATGAAGACAATTGTTTTTGATCTTGGTGGCACCCTTACCATTTCAAAAGACGCACTAGATGCTGAGATGGTCGTTCTGCTCAGCAAGCTAATTTCTATGTGCAACGTAGCTATTATCTCTGGGGCTTCTTGGAAACAGGTCAATAAACAAATCAATGATCTTCTAAATATTGATTCTACAGCCCTCAACAACCTCTACATCCTACCGGCCTCTGGTGGCAGTTTATACCAGTCTTGGGGTAAGTATGGCTGGGTAGCGGCATACCAGAACAAGCTAAGCACACGAGAAGTTGATCGCATCAACGCAATGATTGAGGAGTCTATTGTAGAGTCTGGGTTTGAGCAGCCGCAGAAGCTTTGGGGTAAGCAGGTAGAAAATTGCGATTCAAAGGTAATATTCTCTGCGCTTGGTCAGAAGGCACCGTTAGAAGCTAAGGAGAAGTGGGATGTGGATGGTAATAAGCGCCGTGCGCTGGCCGATGTTCTACGCCGCAAGCTTCCAATCTACGAGGTGCGGGTAGCTGGAAAGACTTCTATTGACATCTCGGCGAAGGGCATCAATAAGAAATATGGAATTGATGAGCTGATGAAGAAGCTGCGCGCGAGTAAAGATGATATTCTGTATGTTGGCGATGCTATCTTCAAGGGCGGTAGTGATTACGCAGCTATCGAGATGGGGCTTATTTATGTTCAGGTGCGAGATCCAGAAGATACAAAGGTTTGGATTCGAAACACATTAGATGGGACGAATCAAATTTCACAGTCCAAGATTTCAATATAAGAAAAGGTAGTGTTATATGAAAATTGTTGAGACCCCAAAGAAAACATATCTGGTAGAGGAAATTGTTGACGCATCTGGAGGGATGAGCCAATTAAACAATACCATCACAATTTACGATAACTCTGATAAAGACGACCTAGCTTTCAAGTACATGAAAGCAATGCTTCTTGGAAATGTTACTTCAGTTAAGGTCAAGACTCAAACCATTGAGTCAATCGAAGAAGCTGGAGATGTTATGAAGATCATTAAAAAGCTTGAGAGTCATATGCCTGAAGCAAAAAAGCGGGCAGAGACAAAAGCTATTCTAGATGAATTAGGCAATATGCTCGATATAAGCTTTACTGATGATGATTGAATTTGTGTAGAAACTCGGAGTGTAGCGTAATTTGGTAGCGCGTTCGGTTTGGGTCCGAAAGGTTGTCAGTTCAAATCTGACCACTCCGACAATATGGTTGAAACTGATATGAATAAGTATGCTGAGGGCCTAGCTGCAGCTAAAGCTGGAGCCGAAGCTCGTGGTTTATACTTTTGGGTATACGAAGGTTATCTGTACGTAGCTGATGGTTATGA
>Ga0210377_10000704_pt1 | contig 31839 bp, 25 predicted proteins | sample PLM4_65_b1redo_FD_155480 | JGI IMG/M metagenome (GOLD analysis project Ga0210377, IMG submission 155480) | Groundwater sediment microbial communities from an aquifer in East River, Colorado, USA - PLM4_65_b1 redo | ecosystem: Environmental > Terrestrial > Soil > Riparian zone | place: USA: East... | reverse complement strand
ATGTACTCGTTGTCGGCCGTCCAGGTCTCGCTGACGGTGATGTCGGCGCTTATGGTGATGAGCGCCGCGCGCGCGTCGCCGGTCGCGAGACCGAGCGCGCCCGCCAGGAACGCCGCGGACATGCCGATGGTTCGTCCAAGTCGGTTCATTTTCACGGCTCTCCCTCCAGGGGTCGTCTGCTGTCGGAAACGTGCGTCATGGTTCCCTGACGCCGCCGGAATGTACCGGGGTCGTGTGACGGCTAGGTGACCGGTTGGCAAAGAGCCTGGAACGGCCGCAGGCGAGCGCGGGCCGATTGTTCCGCGACTGTCACAGAGAATTCGTGGTCCTGCCCCGGCCTTCGCGGTCCAATACACCCCATGACAACGAGCTTGGACACCACAACGGCGCGGGCATGAGCCGCAGCCCGGCCGTCGAAGCCTATCTGCGTGACATCGGCCCGGCACCGCGTCCCAGCGCCCGCGAGGAAGCAGCCCTGGTGGCGCGCGCACGCGTCGGCGCCGGGGCTGACCAGGCGCGCCGGGAACTCGCGACCGCCCACCTGCGCTTCGTCGTCAGCATCGCGGCGCGCTACCGGAATCTCGGCCTGCCGTTCGAGGACCTGGTCAGCGAGGGGAACCTCGGACTGATGCAGGCGACGCGTCTCTTCGACCCCGCGCACGGCACCCGGTTCGTGACCTACGCCGTCTACTGGATTCGGCGCGCCATCCTGCGGGCCCTCGCCGGGCATCGCAGCCTCGTGCATGTACCGTGCAATCGACGGCGCCGGGCGCGCAGCGTTCGCGAAGCGGAGCACGCCATCGCGATCGAGACCGGCCGCTCACCGACGACCGAAGAGGTGCGGCGGCGCACCGGTCTCAGCCGGCGGCAGATCGAGGAACTGGCGGGGTCGGATGGCGTCGTGCTGTCACTCGCGACCCCTGTCTCGGAGGACGGCGACCTCATGCTGATCGATCTGCTGCCGGCGGCCGAGACGGACGATCCGCATCATGCCCTGCGGCGGCGCGACGCAGCCGAGCGGGTGCGTTGTGCCATCGACCGGCTGCCGGAGCGCACCCGGCTGGTGATCGCGCGCCGCTACGGTCTCGACGGAGACACCCCCGAGTCGCTGCGCGAGATCGCGGCGCGGCTGGGGGTGACCGCCGAGGCGGTGCGATTGATCGAGATGCGCGCGCTGGCGGGACTGCGTCGGGCCGTGATCAACTGCGCCCGCGCTCACCGGCGCGGCGACCCTGTCTGCGCGCGCTCAGCCGGCGCGGCGGGGCTTGGGCCGCGCCCGGGGGACGGTACCCCGCGCCCGGCGGGTCGCGGCGCGACGCTCCCGCGCCGCCTTCGGTTCCCGCGCGACCTTCCGTCCGCGCATGGGCGGCGGCGCCGGGCGGGCGGTCCGGAGGATCACCTTGCGGCGCAGGACGTCGCCAAGGAGATCGGACTTCTCCTCGACGGCGTGGCGCTCGACCCCGAGATCGCCGTTGGCGACCAGGGTCAGGACCATCCGTTCGGGCGTGACCCGGCAGCGGATGTCCTGGACCCGTCGCGAATGCCTTCGGTCGAGGGCGTCGGCCAGGCGGACGATCGCCGCCAGCCGCGCCACCAGGCGCCGGTCGTCGCGCGGCAGCGTCGCCCAGGCGCGGTGCCGGCGGCCCGGCGCGCCGCGCCGGTGGAAGCGCGCCGCCAGCGCGATCAGCTCGCGCTCGCGCGGCGTGAATCCCTCGAGCTGGGCGTGCGACAGAAGACTGTAGGTGTGCTTGTGGTGGCCGCGGTAGCTGACGACGTAGCCGACGTCGTGCAGCAGCGCGGCGGCCGACAGCAAGTCGCGCGCCCCCGGGTCGAGATCGATCGGCCCCGCCAGCTGGTCGAAGATCCGCTCTGACAGCAGGCGCACGTGCCGGCCGTGGTTTTCCTCGTAGCGCAACGAACGGCCGAAGTCCTCGGCGGCGGCCAGCCGGCGGCGCGCCGGCGCGATCGCCGCCGCGCGTCCCGTTCGGCGGCGCAGCATCCGCTCGAGCAGGGCGTGACGGATGCCGCGGCCGTTGACGCGCAGATGGTTGACGTTGAGCCGCGCCATCACCTCGTAGAGGATGACGGCGCCGGCGATGATGATGTCGGCGCGGTCCGGCGACAGACCCGGCATCTGCCGCCGCTGGGCGAGGGTGCGGCGCATGAGCGCGCTCAGGAGATGAAGCAGCTCGGCCTGGGTCATCTCGAAGCCGTGCGCCGGGCGCCCCTGCAGCCCGCGCCGCGCCATGGCGATCTGGGCCAGCGACGTGGCCGTGCCGCCCGAGGCGATCAATACACGGGGGGGCGGGTCGGCGTGCAGGCGCGCCACCTTCAGCCGCTTGCGGATCGCCCGCTGCATGCGGCGGTACTCCCGCCGCCGTATCGGATCCGAGAGCCGCGACTCCTCGGTCAGGCTGACCGCGCCGAGGCGCAGCGAGTGGTCCTGCTGCACATGGTTGCCGAGCGCCAGGACGATCTCGGTGCTGCCGCCGCCGATGTCGACCACGGCGCACGGCTGATCGCGGAGATCGAAGCTGTGCGCCGCGCTCTCGAACGCCAGCCGCGCCTCTTCGCTCTCGGAGACGACCCGCAGCCGCAGACCGGTCTCGGCGCGCACCCGGTCGACGAAGGCCCGCCGGTTGGCGGCGATCCTGATGGCGCTGGTGCCGACGACGGCGAACCGGCGCGCGCCGCGCTCGCGGGCGATGGCGGCGAGCCGGCCCAGCGTGACCAGCGCCCGGCGCATCGCCCGGCCCGACAGGCGGCCGCGGGCGTTGAGGCCGGAGGCGAGACGGACGACCTCCTTCTCGTCGTCGAGCACCCGGCGGTTGCCGCCGCGATCGATACCGACCACGAGCGAGCGGATGGTGTTCGACCCGACGTCGATGACCGCGACCGCGCGTGGTCTCATGGCAACACCCCCCCGGTGACCGGCCGGAACCGGGCGGCGGTGGCGAGCGCGCTCGCGACCAGGGCGCTGCGCTCGCGGCGCAGCACCGCCGGGATCGCCGGCCGCGTTCCTCTCCCCCGCCACGTGCCTCCCCCCCGCCGCAGAAGCGCCAGCAGCACGTCGACATCGTGCAGGCGGCCGAGCCGCTCCTGAATGCGCCGCGCGGCGTCGATGGCGCGTGCGTACCGTCCGAGACCGATCTCGTGCATCAGCTCGAGAGTGTAGCGGTATTCCTTCACGGCGATGCGGAGTCGATGCAGGTCGGCGGCGCGGCCGCTGCGGGCACGTTCGAGCCCCCGGCCGACGGCGGCGGAGCGCCCCGCCAGAAGACGCGCGGCCACGCGGCCCAGGGCGGGCATCGGCACCGGCGGCAGGGTGCGCAGCAGCGCCGTCAGGCGGCGCCGCACGCCGGGGACCGGCAACCCGGCGACCTCTTCGGCGGGCCCCGCGCCCAGCCGCGCCGCGCCGGGCGGCGCCCCGCCGCGCCGGGCCACCGCGACCCGCGCCCGACCGACGCGCGCCTGGAGCCGCGGTCGCAGCGCCAGGAGAGCCCGGCGATCGGGCGGAGCGCACCGGCCGGCGAGGGCCACCAGCGTCTCGAGCAGGACGTCGGCGTCGCGCACCTCGGCGAAACCGCGGCGGATGCGCCGGGCGCGCCGGCGGGCGCGTGCACGCTCGCGCTCCGGCAACACGAAGGCGAGCAGATCGATCGCCTCCTGCAACCGCCGCGTCGCGACCCGCAGGTCGTGGATGTCGTCGGGGCGGCCACGTCTGCGCACGGCGTGCCGCCGCTTCAGGACCTCGCGCGCCCGCCGCTCCAGCACCCGGCGCGCCGCCGTCGTCGTCACCTCGCCCTGCCGCATGCCTGCATCCTACCCGAACCGGGTCTCCACGGAATTCGCGGAACTCCTTGTTTCACAAGATGTTGCCGATTCGACACCGGCCTGTCACCGGGCGGCGCCCCTCATCCTGATATACTCTGCGCCGTTCACCCATGTCACCGATCCGCAGTGCAACACGTGTGAAGGGACGCGCCACGTCCCGTTCACGTCCGCGCGGCCGCCTGATCGTCGTCGAGGGCATCGACGGATCGGGCAAGAGCACGCAGATCCAACTCCTGCACAAATGGCTCGAGGCGCGTGGCATCGAGGTGGTGTTCACCGAGTGGAACTCGTCCGACCTCGTGCGCCAGGCGACCAAGCGCGGCAAGAAGAAGAACCTCCTGACCCCGACCACCTTCAGCCTGCTGCACGCCACCGACTTCGCCGACCGGCTGACCTACAACATCGTCCCCTATCTCAAGGCCGGCATCACCGTGCTCGCCGACCGCTACATCTACACGGCCTTCGCGCGCGACACGGCGCGCGGCGTCGACCGGCAATGGGTGCGTGACCTGTACTCTTTCGCGCGCAAGCCCGACGCCGCCTTTTACTTCCGCGTCCCGATCGAGGTGGCCGTCGGCCGGCTGCTCGGTTCGCGCGCCAAGATCAAGTTCTACGAGGCCGGGATGGATCTCGGGCTCAGCGCCGATCCGGTCGAAAGTTTCCGACTGTTCCAGGGGCGCGTGATTGATGAATACGACCGGCTCACCGGCGAATACGGCTTCCGGGTGATCGACGGCACGAAGAACATCGACACCCAGCAACGCCAGGTGCGCGACATCGTCCGCCGGCTGTACGACGATCCGGCCGCGGAGGCCTCGTGACCCGCTTCTTCGGTCCCGGCCTGCCGTACGCCGACATCGGCGATCTCAAGGGCGTCCTGATCACCCTCGAGGGGACCGACGGCGTCGGCCGCTCCACCCAGATGACTCTTCTCAAGCAGTGGCTCGAGGTGCAGGGGTACGGCGTCATCGACACCGGCTGGACGCGGTCCGAGCTGATGTCCGAGACGATCATGGCGGCCAAGGCGGGCCACACGCTCAACCAATTGACCTTTACGCTGCTCTACGCCACCGATTTCGCCGACCGCCTCGAGAAGGTGATCATCCCGGCGCTGCGCTCCGGCTTCGTGGTGCTGGCGGACCGGTACGTCTTCACCGCCTTCGCGCGCAGCGTCGTGCGCGGCGCCGACCCGGGATGGATCCGCAACGTCTTCGGCTTCGCCCTCGTGCCCGACATGACGCTCTACCTTAAGACCGACGTCGACACCCTCATGCCCCGCCTGCTGCGCAACCGCCGGGTCGATTTCTGGGAGGCGGGGATGGACATGCACCTGCACACCGACCTGTACGAGTCGGCGCGGCGCTACCAGTGGCGCCTGATCCGCGAGTACAACCGCATGTCGCGGCAGTACGGTTTCGACGCCATCGACGCGGCCCTCGACCCCGAGGAGATCCAGGCGCGCATCCGCCGCAAGGTGCAGGGTCTGCTCGAGGAGCGCCGCATGCAGACGCTCACCGACAATCTCGAGTCGCTCCGGCCGCTGCTGTTCGAGGAGGCGCCGGTCGCGCCGGCGCGCGGCGGCCGCGGCGCCGCAGCGACCCGCCCGACCGGAACACCGGCAGCAGTGCCTCCTGCCGTCCTGGTGCCGGCGCCCCGTCGTCGGGGCGACCTCCCAGACGCCTGAGGCGTCCGCTCCCCGTGCGCCTCTACCTCCTGCGCCACGCCATCGCCGCGCCCCATGACCCGGCCCTCTGGTCCGACGACCGCGAACGGCCGCTGACGACCGACGGCATGCGCCGCATGAAACGCGGCGCGCGCGGCATGCGCCGCCTCGGGATGCGCTTCGACCTGATCCTGTCGAGCCCGCTGACGCGCGCCGTCGAGACGGCGCGGATCGTCCTGGCCGCGGGCGGCGGGGCCCCCGATCTGAAGCTGCTCAAGCCGCTGGCGCCGGGCGGCGGAACGGGCGGGGTGTTCGCCGCGCTCACCGGCCTGCCGCCGCAGGCGCGCGTCCTGCTGGTGGGTCACGAGCCCGATCTCGGCCTGCTCGCCGCCGGACTCCTCCTCGATCGGCGGGACGAGATGCCGCTGGAGTTCAAGAAAGGCGGGCTGTGCCGGATCGACACCGAGGGCGCCCCCCGTCTCGGGAACGGCCGTCTCGTCTTCCACCTGACGCCGCGCATGCTCCGGCGTCTCGGCGGCCCGGCACGGTGAAGCGCTTTGCCGCGCTTCTGATCGCCGCGGTCACCCTCGTCTCGTGCCGGCGGCCGGCCGCCGGGCCGGATGACGCCGGCTCCGCCGGCGGCGCGTTCACCTTCGACGCCACCCGGGCGTCGTACATCGGCCGTGCCGCCTGCGCCGAATGCCACGCCAGGGAAGACGCGCTGCTGGTCGACACCGACCACGAGCGCGCCATGCAGGAGGCGACCCCGGCGACCGTCCTGGGCGATTTCGCTTCGACGACCTTCACCAAGGACGACGTCACCACCACCTTCTTCCGGCGCGACGACCGCTTCGTGACGCGCACCGACGGCCCCGACGGGCGGCCGGCCGAGTACGAGATCGCCTACGTCTTCGGGGTCGATCCGTTGCAGCAGTATCTCGTGCGCTTCGGCGACGGCCGGCTGCAGGCGCTGCCGATCGCCTGGGACACCCGGCCGCGCGCCGCCGGCGGCCAGCGCTGGTTCCATCTCTACCCGCACGAGACGATCAAGGCCGGCGACCCGCTGCACTGGACCGGACGTTTCCAGAACTGGAACCACATGTGCGCCGAATGCCACCTGACCAACGCGCGCAAGGGGTACGACGCCGCCACCGGCACCTTCGCCACGACCTGGTCGGAGATGGGGGTTTCATGCGAAGCCTGTCACGGTCCCGGGTCGTTGCACGCCGGGTGGGCGCGGCAGGCGCGGACGACCCCCGACCTCGCGCGGCCCGCGGCCCTCGGACTGGCGGCGGCCCTCGGCGACGATGACGGCGGCTTCTGGCTGATGGACAGCGCGTCCGGGCAGGCGCACCGGACCCCGCCGCGCCGCTCGCGCGCCGAGATCGAGACCTGCGCCCGCTGTCATGCCCGGCGGTTCACGCTGTCGGAGGATGTCGCGCCGGGCCGGTCGCTGCTCGACACCCACCGGCCGGCGCTCCTCACGCCCCTGCTCTACCAGGCCGACGGCCAGATCCTCGACGAGGTGTTCGAGTACGGCTCGTTTCTCCAGAGCCGGATGTACGCCAACGGCGTCTCCTGCCGCGACTGCCACGACCCGCACAGCCAGGCGCGGGTCGCCGTCGGCAGCGCCGTCTGCGCCACCTGCCACCTGCCCGAGCGCTTCGACACCCCGGCGCATCACCACCACGCCGCCGGCTCGCCCGGTTCGCGCTGCGTCGACTGCCACATGCCGCGGCGGCTGTACATGGTTGTCGACGGCCGGCGCGACCACGGCTTCCGCGTGCCGCGTCCCGACCTGGCGGCGGCGATCGGCGCCACCAATGCCTGCAACGACTGTCACGCCGATCGATCGCCCGACTGGGCGGCGCACGCGATCGCCGGCTGGACCAACGGCAAGCCGCGCCCGGCGCATTGGAGCGAGGTCCTCGCCGCCGGTCGCGGTCATCTCGCCGGGGCGCCGGCGCGCCTCGTGGCGCTGGTCCAGGACACCGGCCAGCCGGAGATCGTCCGCGCCACAGCCCTTGATCTGATGAGCGAGCAGATGACGCCGGCCGCGTTGCAGGCGGCCGCGGCGGCCGCGGCCGATCCCGGGCCGCTCGTGCGTCTCGCCGCCGTGCAGACCTTCGAAGCGGTCCCCCCCGACGAGCGCATCACGACGCTGGCGCCGCGTCTCTCCGATCCCGTGCGCGGCGTACGCATCGAGGCGGCGCGCCTGCTGGCCACGGCGCCGGCCGCCACGCTCGGGCCGGCCGCGGCGGCGGCGCACGACGCCGCCCTCACCGAGTACGTGGCGGCCCAGGCTCTGGTCGCCGACCGGCCGGAGGGGGTGCTGAACATGGCGGTGCTCGCGGCGGAGCGCGGCGACGCCGCCGGCGCCGAGCGCCTGTACCGCGAGGCGTTGCGCCAGTCGCCTGAAGTCGCCGCGATCTACGTCAACCTCGCCGACCTGTACCGCGAGCAGGAGCGCGACGAGGAGGGCGAGCGGCTGCTGCGCGACGGTCTCGGCCGCGCCGCACAACCCGAAGCCGACCTGCACCAGGCGCTGGGACTCGTGCTGGTCCGCCGCGGCCGTCCGGAGGAGGCGCTCCCCGAGCTGCGCCGGGCCGCCACGCTCGACCCGGAACAGGCGCGCTATGCCTTCATCTATGCCGTGGCGCTGCGTGATGCCGGCCGCAACGACGAGGCGGCGCGCGTCCTGGCGAAGGCGCGCGCGCGGCACCCCGGAAACCGCGATCTCCTGTTCACGCTGGCGCTGACCTTGCGCGATCTGGGCCGGGTGGACGCGGCGCGGGCCGCAGCCCGCGATCTCGCCGCCGCCTTCCCCGACGATACCGAGGCGGCGCGTCTCGCGGCCGGGATGTGAAGCGGGGGGTGGGCGGCGCTCCGCGCCACTCCTCAGACCCCGTCGAAGGCGCGCTTCAACCGCGGGTGGCGGACGTCGCGCCCCTCGCACATGAAGATCACCATCTGTGCGAGGTTGGTGGCGTGGTCGCCGATGCGCTCGAGGTACTTGGCGATGAAGGCGATGCGCATGGCGCGGCTGACGTTCTTCGGCTCCTCGATCATGTAGGTCAGAAGCTCGCGGAACAGCTGCACGTGCAGCGCGTCGACCGCGTCGTCGGCGGCGAGCACCTCGCGCGCCAGATCGACGTTGCGATTGACCAAGGCGTCGAGCGCCTGGTGCAGCATCGTCGAGACCAACTGACCCATGCGCGGGATGTCGATGTACGGCTTGAGCGGCGGCTCCTGGTTGAGCTCCAGGGCGCGCTCGGCCATGTTCACCGCCAGGTCGCCGATGCGCTCGAGGTCGGTGACCATCTTGAGCGTCGTCGCCACGAAGCGCAGGTCCGAGCCGGCCGGCTGGCGCAGGGCGAGGATGTTCAGGCACAGGTGGTCGATCGTCAGCTCGGCCGAGTCGACGGTGCGATCGGTGTCGATCACCCGCCGCGCCAGGTCGGAGTCGCGCTGCACCAGGGACTTGAGGGCGTTGGCGATCATCTCCTCGACGGTGGCGCCGAGGTAGAGGACCTCCTGCTTCAGTTCCTGGAGCTCGTTCTCGAAATGCCTGCTGGTGTGTTCCACGTCCTGCGCCCTCCCGGGCGGGGGCTGCATATTATCCGAAGCGCCCGGTGATGTAGTCCTCGGTCCGGCGGTCGGCCGGGGTGGTGAAGATCCTCTCGGTCTCGCCGACCTCGACGAGCGCCCCGTTGAGCAGGAACGCGGTCCGGTCGGAGACCCGCGCCGCCTGCTGCATGTTGTGGGTGACGATGACGACGGTATAGCGCTCGCGCAGCACCTCGATCAGCTCCTCGATGCGCGCCGTCGAGATCGGGTCGAGCGCCGAGCAGGGCTCGTCCATCAGGATGACCTCGGGGTCGACCGCCAGCACGCGGGCGATGCACAGGCGCTGCTGCTGGCCGCCGGACAGTTCCATCGCAGCGGTGTTGAGGCGATCGCTGACCTCGTCCCAGAGCGCCGCCTGGCGCAGGGAGCGCTCGACGACCTCGTCGAGGCCGGCGCGCCCGACGCCACCATGCAGGCGCGGCCCGAAGGCGATGTTCTCGTAGATCGACTTGGGAAACGGGTTCGGCTTCTGGAACACCATGCCGACCCGACGCCTGAGATCGACCAGGTCGAGATCGGGCGCGTACAGGTCGCGGCCGTCGAGCAGGACGCGCCCCTCGACCTTGACCTCGGTGCCGATCTCGGCGATGCGGTTGATCGACTTGATCAGGGTCGACTTGCCGCACCCCGACGGGCCGATGATCGCGGTGACCCGCTTCTCGGGAACCTCGAGCGTGATGCCGGCGAGCGCCCGGCGCTTCGGATACGAGAACCCCATGTCGTGGAAGGCGATCTTCACCGGCGCCGGCCCGGTCTCCTGGCGCGCTCCCGCCCCGGCCTCGCCGGCGCGGCTCCTGACGGCGGGCGCGGCCATCGTCACCCGGGTCACCGGGCCACCGGTCGCCCGCGGTAGCGCGCGCGCAGGGCGATGGCGCCCATGTTGAGCATGACGGTCAGCCCCACCAGCACCAGTGTCGTGCCGTACTGGATCGGCCGGGTGACGGCGGCGTCGGTGCTCTGGGTCGCCATGATGAAGATGTGGTACGAGAGCTCCATGAACTGATCGAGCGGGTTGATCATCGGGATCGACATCCCGATCAGCGGGACCTGGAGGTGGACCACCGGCAGGCGCGGCAGGAAGTAGGCGCAGCCGGTGAACAGGATCGGGGCGGTCTCCCCCGCCCCGCGGCTGATCGAGAGGATCGACCCGGTCAGGATGCCGGCCTTGGCCTGCGGCAGCACCACGCGGCTGACGGTCTGCCAGCGGGTCGCGCCGAGCGCGAACGACGCCTCGCGGTGGCTCCTCGGGACGGCGTTGAGCGCCTCGGCGGTGCTGACGATGATCACGGGGAGGACCAGGACGGCCAGCGTCGCCGCCGCCCACAACATCGCCGGCTGCCCGAACAGCAGCCCGCCGCCGCGGACCCGGTCGATCGACCGGCCGATGAACAGGATGAAGAAGCCGACGCCGAACAACCCGAAGACGATCGACGGCACCCCGGCGAGGTTGTTCACCGAGGCGCGGATGATCCGGGCGGTGCGCGTGTCGCCGGCGTACTCGGTCATGTAGATCGCGGCGCAGACACCCAGCGGCAGCGCCATGACGATCATGAGCAGGGTGATGCACAGGGTGCCGAAGATCGCCGGGAAGATGCCGCCGGCGGTCATCCCCTCGGTCGGCGCCCCTGCGATGAAGCCCCAGGTGACGACGCGAGCACCGCGCCACGCGATCGACCCGACCAGCAGCAGGGTCGCGGCCAGCACGGCGAACGCGATGCCGCGCACGAGACCGAGCATCAGGCGCTCGACGACGGCGCGGCTCACAGCGAAAGCCGCCGGCGCATCCGCGCCACGGTCATCTCGGCCGCCAGGTTGATGAGGAAGGTGATCGTGAACAGGATCGAGCCGACCAGGAACAGCGCCCGGTACTGCTCGCCCCCCTGCGGCACCGCCCCCAGCTCGGCGGCGATGGTCGCCGTCATGGTGCGGACGCTGGCGAAGGGGTTGAGGGTCACCTGGGCGGCGTTGCCGGTGGCCATCAGGACGATCATCGTCTCGCCGAGGGCCCGCCCCATGCCGAGCAGGATCGAGGCGACGATGCCCGACGCGCCGGCGGGGACGACGACCCGCGCGATGGTCTCCCAGCGGTTGGCGCCGAGGGCATGGGCCCCCTGGCGCAGCTCGTCGGGCACCGCCCGCAGGGCGTCGTCGGTCATCGTGGCGACGACCGGCACGATCACGAACGACACGCCGAGGGCGCCGACGAAGGCGTTGAGCCGGAACTCGGTGCCCAGCACCTGCTGGACCAGGGTCGCGAGGGTCGCGAGGCAGAAGAAGCCGACGACGATCGACGGGATGCCGGCGATCAGCTCGATCGCCGGCTTCACCACCTCGCGGGTCCGCCGGCCCGCGACCTCGGCGAGGTAGATGCCGCAGGCGACGCCGAAGAGGGTCGCCAGCAGCGTCGCCGGCAGGGCGACGAGAAACGAACCGCAGATGAGCGGCAGGATCGAGTACTTCGGATTCTGCCCGACCGGCTGCCACATCCGCACCACTTGAGGAACGTTGTCGAAGTCGAGCTCGGTCCCCTGGACGAAGCGCAGCGGCGCGACGGTATGGAACGCCTGCACCCCCTCCTTGAACAGGAAGACGAAGATCAGGGCGATCGCCGCGATGGCGATGAAGCCGTTCAGCCGCAGGAAGGCCTCGATGAGCACCTCCCCCGCGCGCCGACGCCGGCGGCGCGGAGACGCGGCGGCGCGCGCCTCCGGGCCCGCGGCGATCACCCCGGCCATCCTCAGCCCTTCGGGGCCGGCATCGGCACGTACTCGATCTTCTCGACGATCGCCTGGCCCTCGGGTCCCAGGATCCAGTCGAGGTAGGTCTTCACCGGGCCCTGCGGCTGGCCCGCCGAGTAGACATACAGGTAGCGCGAGATCGGGTAGGCCTGGGTCCAGATCGCCTCGTAATTGATGGCGCCGGTCGGCAGGAGCGGCGAGACTGCCTCGGTCCTGTCGTCCCTGGCGATCCTGAGGATGCGGAGCTTGGGGTTGGCGGCGAAGTAGGCCACCCCGCCGAAGCCGACGCCGCCCGCATCGCGCGCCACCGCCTCGGCCACGGCGCTGGTGCCGGGCATCGTCTGGCAGTCGGCGGCGTAGTCGCGGTTCACCAGCACGTGCTCCTTGAAGAACACGTAGGTGCCGCTGTTCGACTCGCGGGTGTAGCGGAGGATCTTCCGGTCGGGACCGCCGATCTGCTTCCAGTTGCCGACGTAGCCGGTGTAGATCATCCCAACCTGCTTCATGGTCAGGCTCTGGATCGGATTGTCGGCGTTCACCACCACCGCCAGGCCGTCCATGGCGGTCCTGAACTCGACGACGTCGATCTTGTTTTTCTTCGCCTGCGCGATCTCCTCGGGCTTGATCGGCCGGCTCGAGTTGGCGAGCGTCGTCGTGCCGTTGACCAGGGCGGCGATGCCGGTGCCCGACCCACCGCCGGTGACCTGGATGGTGACGTCGGGGTTCTTCTTCATGTACTCCTCGGCCCAGCGCTGACCGAGAATCACCATGGTGTCGGACCCCTTCACCGTGATGTTGCCGGCGCCGATCGCCGGGCCTGCGGTCGCCACAAGCGCCAGGGCCGCGACGAGCGGCCGAACCAGTCTGCATCCGTTCTTCATGTCGTCCATCCTCCGGCCCCGGCAGGGGCCACCCTCATGATCGGGAGCCCCGGGGGCCCCCCTGTGACCGTTGCGTGACGATTCGGTGACGGGTGCCATGGCGGCGCCCCCGCTTTCCGGCGGCCGCCGGACCTAGGAGCCTGTCCGAGTAATAGGATGGGTCGCGTTCGCGGCGCCGCGGGGCCGTATGCGAGGCGCCGCGACGAACGCGATGCGGGACATCGCCGAGGCGCGGCAACGACGCAGACGGCCCCGCGCCGCCGCGAACCCGAAGGGCGCATGGGGGTTGCGGCCCCATGCTTCGTTGCTCGTCGTCTTCGATGCACCCACATCGATTCCTCCTCGCGCCTCGCCTGGGACCCGCAAGCCCCATGCGCGCGACCCGTCCTATTACTCGGACAGGCTCCTAGAACACGATCTGCATCTGGGCCCGGAAGACCTCCTGGGTGTCGTCGGCCGGCGCCTTCGAGTCGTTCTTGAGCTGCCCGTAGTCGGCCTGGAACTTCAGGTCGTGGCCGCTGAAGTACCAGCCGAAGCCGATGCGCGCCTCGGTCTCGTTGTCGTCCGCCGTGTCGTTGTCCGGGTCGACCTGGCTGTAGCGCAGCGCGACCTCGATCTTCTTCGGAACCACGAACATGCCGACCTGGGTGATGTATCCGTCCGAATCGACGTCGGGGGCGCCGGCGAGCTGCTCGGCGGTGCGCGTGTAGTAGTCGGTCAGGACGAACAGCCGCTTGTACTTGAGCTCGAAGAACCCTTCGAGCGTGTCCTGCGCCAGCACCTCGGAGGTGGTCGCGAGGCTCTGCTCGACGGTGTTGTTCATGTAGGCCGTACCGACCGTCCACTGCACGTGCTGCGGGTTGTCGGTCGCCGCCTCGCTCAGCTTGTCCATCGTCTCGTAGTTGTGGTCGAGGTGCATGCGCAGGACGTACATGTATCCCGGGTTGTCGTTGGCGTTCTTGTTGCGCCCGTTGCCGTTGAACAGACCGCCCTCATAGCCGAAGAAGCGCGTGAACGACGACCCGTACATCATGACGCCCTGCTGGCGGGACGGGGCGAACTTCTCCGACGCGATCGAGCGATCGACGAACTCCTGGTTGCCCGACGAGGTCAGCTCCTGCTGGCCGAGCGGCGCCTTGAACTGGCCGAAGCGGACCGAGGCCCAGGGCGCGCGGGTGATGTCGAAGTAGAGGTCGCGCAGGTCGGGCCGCCGCAGCGTCGAGTCGCAACCGGTGCCGCTGCACTGGTCGGCGTTGCCGGTGAAGTCGTACTGGATCTTGTACCTGAGCCACGGGTACCAGGCGAAGCCGTCGAGACGCAGCCGCGCGCGCGGGATATTGAAGTAGCCGCTGTCCTCGGTCGCCGAGTCCTCGTCCTGCATCGTGTAGGTGTAGCGGAACTGGGTGCGGGTCGACAGCTTGACCTCGAACTGCGGCCCGCGCCAATAGACCCCCTTGTTGTAACCCCACTCGAACCCTTCCGGCTGCGCTGTCTGCGCCGCCGCCAGGCCGGAGCCGGCGAGCAGCAGCGCCAGTCCCAGGATCACCCGCGTTCCCTTGACCATCATCGTCGTCCTCTCCCGCCCCGTCGGGGGCCAGCGCCTGCCGTCGGACAGGCGACCAACGGGGTCAGTCTGTTTCGGAGAGGTGACAAGTCGCGCTCCGGACCGTCACGGTCGTGTGACGAGGTGTCGGTCGGGTCACGGTCGCGTGACACGGCGGCCGCGCACCGCGCACTGCGGCCGACGGGCGGCTAGGAGTGTGTCCGAGTAATGGCGGGGGTCGCGGCGGGTACGGCGGGTGCGGCGGGCAGGGTGACGCGGAAGGTGGCGCCGGCGTTCGGGACGCTGTCGACCTCGATCGTCCCGTTCATCGCCAGCACCAGGTGCTTGGCGATCGCCAGCCCCAGACCGGTGCCCCCCTCGCGCCGGTCGCGCGAGCGGTCGACGCGGTAGAAGCGCTCGAAGATGCGGCCGATCTCGCCCGGCGGGATGCCGACCCCGGTATCGCGCACCTCGATGGTCACCGCGGAGCCGGCCGCCCGGGCGCTGACGTCCACCCGTCCGCCCGGCGGCGTGAACTTCACCGCGTTGTCGAGCAGGTTGATCAGCACCTGCGCCAGGCGGTCGCGGTCGGCGATCACCAGAGGGAGGCCGGCGGGGATGTCGATGGCGAGCGTCAGTTCGCGGGCCTCGGCCATCGGTCTGAGGATCGCCTCGGCCTGACCGGCGATGTCGGCGACCGCCACCGGCGCCATCACCAGCCGCGCCTCGCGTTGCTCGACCGCCGCCAGGTCGAGCAGGTCCTCGATGAGCGCCCGCAGCCGCTCGGCGTGGCGCGCGATCACCTCGACGAACTGCGCTGCGCGATCCCGATCGTCGAGTCCACCGCCGAGGAGCGTCTCGGCGTATCCCTTGATGGCGGTGAGCGGGGTGCGTAGCTCGTGCGAGACATTGGCGACGAACTCGCGCCGCACCTGCTCGAGGGTCTTGAGCTCGGTGACGTCATGGAAGACCGCGACCGCGCCGACCGTGCCGCTCCCCTCGCGCACCGCGGCCAGGCTCGCCTGGATGAACCGCCCGGGGTCGCCCGGCAGGGTGATCTCGCGCACCACCGGCTCCGGCGACGCGAGCGCCGCCTCGACCGCTTCCTGGAGGGCGGGGACACGCGCCGCCTCGAGCGGGCGCCGCCCCGCCAGCGGCTCGGCGGCGCCGAAGATGCGCCCGAAGGCCGGATTGGCGATGACGATGCGCCCCCCGCCGTCGAGCAGCAGGACCCCCTCGACCATGGCGTCGAGCATGGCGCGCAGCTGGTGACGCTCGCGCTCGAGGAGCGCCAGCCGTTCCTCGAGCTGCGCCGCCATCCGGTTGAGCGAGCGGGCCAGGTCGGCCACCTCGTCGTCACCACCGGGGTGCGCCCGCGCGCCCATGCGGCCGGCGGCGATCTCCCCCGCCGCCCGGGTCATCTCCTGAAGCCGGCGCGCCGGAACGCGGGCCGCGAGCCAGCCGGCGAACCCGGCGACGAGAATCGAGAGCAGCGAGGTCATGACGATGAGCGGCAGCACATGCGCCTGCGCTTTCGCCACGGCGGTGAGCGGCACCGCGAGGCGCACCACCCCGCGTGACGGCGCCGCGGGGTCGAGCGGCACGGCGAGGTACAGCATCTCCTCGGCCAGCGTGGCGCTTCTTCGAATGGCCCGGCCGGGCACACCGCGCATCGCCGCGACGACCTCGGGACGTCCGGCGTGGTTCTCGGCCCGGCGCAGGCCGTCGACATCGAGCTCGCTGTCGCCGAGAACGCGGCCGTCGGCGGCGATGATGGTGACCCGGGCGGCCACCTCGCGGCCGAGACGGTCGGCATATTCGTCGGCGCGCCCCTCCAGGTCGGGGACCGCGGAGAGGATGTCGACCGCCATGCGCGACTGAATCAGCAGCTGGTCGGCCGTGCGCTCGACGATCTCGTGCCTGAGGGCGCGGCTGAGCACGACCCCGGCGATCAGGGCGGCGATGATGCCGACCAGAACGAACGACAGCGTCAGGCGGGGTCGTATGCGCAGCGGAAGTTCCTCACTCGGCGGCCTCCCAGCCCTCGGGCCGGAAGCGGTAGCCGAGACCGCGGACGGTCTCGATCCAGGCGCCTTGCTCGCCGAGCTTGGCGCGCAGGCGCTTCATGTGGGTGTCGACGGTGCGGGTCTCGAGGTCGCCGCTGTAGCCCCACACCTCGCTCAGGAGCTGGTCGCGGCTGAAGGCGCGCCCGGGCCGCCGGGCCAGGCGGTACAGCAGCTTGAACTCGGTGGCGGTCAGGGTGAGCGCCTGCCCCTTGAGCCTGACCGTGTGCTCGCCGAGATCGATCACCAGCGGCTCGAAGACGATGCGCTCCTCGCGGTCGTCGCGCGCCTCGCGGCGCAGGATCGCCTGCACCCTGAGCACCAGCTCGCGCGGCGAGAACGGCTTGACCACGTAGTCGTCGGCCCCGAGCTCGAAGCCGACCACCCGGTCGACCTCCGACCCGCGCGCGGTCAGCATGATGATCGGGATGTCGCGGGTCTTCTCGTCCTGCCGCAGCAGCCGGGCGACCTCGGTGCCCGGCATCAGCGGCAGCATGAGGTCGAGGACGACGAGATCCGGACGATCGCGGCGCACCATGTCGATGGCCTGCTGCCCGTCGGCCGCCGCGCTGACGCGGTAGCCGGCCTGGGCGAGGTTGTAGCGCACCAGCTCGACGATGTCGCGCTCGTCGTCCACAACCAGGATGTGCTGGGCCATGGTGTCCGTCTCCGCATCCGAATTATAGGGCGGCGGGTCGTCATCGCGTGTCGACCGCGTGACGGTCGTGTGACGCCCACGGTGGAGCGGGGACCACGCCACGCACAGGCGACGCGCCACCGTGGTAGAGTAAGCCTTCCCGTAGAGGAAGGAGGCCGTTCGCAATGCTCCAGAAAGACAGGAAGTCCCCACGCCGCAAGGCCGCCCCGAAGCGGGCCGCCGCAACCGTAACCCCCACACCGGCCGCCGTCACGGCGGCCACGGTGAAGAACGTCTCGGATGCCCCCTCGCGCCGGCCGGTGTCGGCGGCGGAACGCGCCCGGATGATCGCCGAGGCGGCCTACTTCCGCGCCCAGCGCCGCGGCTTCGGCAACGGCGACCCGGTGCGCGACTGGGCCGAGGCCGAGGCCGAAATCGACGCGATGCTCCTGCAGTCCAGGTAATCCGCGGGCGACGTGAACCAACTACCGGCGGCGCTGGCGCGCCTTCCCGAGCTGGCCCGCAACCTCTGGTGGTCCTGGCACCCCGGAGCGCGCGAACTGTTCGCCGAGCTGGCCCGGTCCGCCGGCAGGCCCGAGGAGGCCGACCCGCTCCGCCTGCTGCACCACCTCGAGGAGGCCCAGGCGGGGATCCTCGCCGCCGACCCCCGATTCCTGGCGCTCTACCGCCGGGTGACGACGTCGTTCGATCACGCCATGTCGGCCAGGGGCGCCTGGTTCCCGGCCAACGCGCCGTACAACGCCAGCCTGCCAATCGCCTACTTCTCGGCCGAGTTCGGCGTGCACCACACCCTCCCCGTCTACTCGGGCGGACTCGGGATCCTCGCCGGCGACATCGTCAAGGAGGCCAGCGACCTCGGCCTGCCGCTGGTCGGCGTCGGGTTCATGTACCCGCAGGGGTATTTCCGCCAGCGCATCGCCGCCGACGGCCGCCAGGAGGAGACCTACGAGCGGCTGCAGCGCGACACCGCCCCGGCCGAGCCGGCGAAGGGCGCCGACGGGATGCCTCTCATCGTGCCGCTGCAGCTCCCCGACCGCCTGCTGCACGTGCAGGTGTCGGTGGTCCGGGTCGGGCGCGTCATCCTTTATTTGATGGACACCGACCTCGACAGCAACCCGCCGTGGGAGCGCGAGCTGACGGCGCGCCTGTACGGCGGCGACCAGGAGACCCGCCTCCTGCAGGAGATCCTCCTCGGCATCGGCGGGGTGCGCGTTCTGCGGACACTCGGGGTGCAGCCCGGTGTATGGCACGCCAACGAGGGACACTCCGCCTTCATGATGGTCGAGCGGGTGCGCGAGATGGTGGAGGGCGGGACGACGTTCGACGCTGCGGTGGCGGCGGTGCGCCGGTCGACCGTCTTCACCACCCACACCCCCGTCCCGGCCGGGCACGACGCCTTCCCGTTCACGCTCGTCGAAAAATACCTCGCGGCCTACTGGCCGACACTCGGCCTCGATCGCGATCGCTTCCTGTCGCTCGGGGCGCACCGCGAGAGCTGGGGCACCGCCTTCAACATGAGCGCCCTGGCGTTCCGCATGAGCGGCCGCCGGAGCGCCGTCAGCCACAAGCACGCCGAGGTGTCACGCCTCATGTGGCACGAGCTCTGGCCCGACCGCCGCCCTGACGAGGCGCCGATCGTGGCGGTCACCAACGGCGTCCACCTGCCGTCGTGGCTGGCCCCCGAGCTCGCGGCCCTGTTCGATCGTCATCTCGGCGACGACTGGCTCGAGCGCCACGACGACCCGGTCATGTGGGAGCGGGTGGCCCGGATACCCGACGCGGCGCTGTGGGAGACCCATCTCAAGGTCAAGGCGCGCCTGCTGTTCCACTTGCAGACGGCGGCGCGGCGCCGCTGGGCCGACAAGCGATCGTCGCCGCCGCAGGCGATGGCCTCGGGGGCCCTGCTCGATCCCGAGGTGCTGACCATCGGCTTCGCGCGCCGCTTCGCAACCTACAAGCGCGCCACCCTGCTGTTCCGCGACCCGGAGCGGCTGCGGGCGCTTCTGACCGATGCGCGCCGCCCGCTGCAGATCGTCTTCGCCGGCAAGGCGCACCCGGCCGACGAGCCGGGCAAGCACATCCTGCAGGCGATCTACCGCGCCGCCACCGACCCGGTCTACGAGGGGCGCGTCGCTTTCGTCGAGGACTACGCCATCCAGGCGGCGCAGCACCTGGTGCAGGGGGTCGACATCTGGATGAACACGCCGCGACCACCGCTCGAGGCGAGCGGGACGAGCGGCCAGAAGGCGGCGATGAACGGGGTGCCGAACCTCAGCATCCTGGACGGCTGGTGGATCGAGGCCTGCGACGGCACCAACGGCTGGCCGATCGGATCCGCCGACCCGGGCGAGGGGAATGCCGAGGCGCGCGACACCGCCGACGCCCTCGACCTGTACCGCCTGATCGAGACCGAGGTGGCGCCGGCCTATTACGAACGATCGCCGGACGGACTGCCGCTGCGCTTCATCGCCATCATGCGCCGGGCGATCCAGACGATCGCACCGCGCTTCTCCGCCCGGCGGATGGTGAAGGATTACATCGAGAAGCTGTACAGGCCGGGATGGGACGAGGCCGCCGGGCGCGGCGCCGCCGGCGGCGCCGTCACCGGCACGCCGCCGCCGCTCGAATGATCCCACGACGGTCTGCCGCGGCCGCGCTGCTGCTCGCGGTCCTGATCCTGTCCGGGTGGCCGGCCGGAGCGCCCGCCGCGACCGGCAGCGACACCACCGTCCCCTCCGCGGCCGCCGGCGGCGGAAAACCCGCCGGCGCGCCACCCGACGCCGCGCCGCCGCGTCTGGTCGTCATCCTCGTCATCGACATGTTCCCGGCCGACTACCTGACCCGCTTCCGCGACCGCCTGGCGGCGGGTGGATTCGCCCGTCTCATCGAAGGCGGCGCGATGTTCACCGACTGCGCCCACCGCCATGCCATCACCGATACCGCACCGGGTCACGCCAGCATCGCCACCGGCACAACACCCGACCGCCACGGCATCGTCGGCAACTGGTGGTACGACCGGACGCTCGGCCGGATGGTCGGCGCCGTCGAGGATCCCGACACGCCGCTGGTGGGCGCCGCAACGCCGCTTCCCGGCGCCTCGCCGCGACATCTCGTGACCGACACGCTCGGCGACGAGATGCGGCTGGCGAGCGGCGGGCGTGGGCGAACGATCGGCATCTCCGAGAAGAGCCGCGCCGCCATCCTGCTGGCGGGGCGTGCCGCCACCGGCGCCTATTTCTACGAACAGGTGAGCGGCCGGATGATCACGAGCCGGCATTACGTCCCGGCCCTGCCGGTCTGGGCCGCGGCTTTCAACGACGCGCGGCCGGCCGATCGTTACTACGGGCGGGGCTTCGCGGCCGGCGGGGAGACCCTGGTGCCGCCGGGCAAGCCGGGTACGCAACCGGGCCGCGAGTACTACACGGCGCTCCCCGGCACTCCCTGGATCAACGAGCTGCTCCTCGACTTCGCGCGCGCCGCCATCGCCGGCGAGTCGCTCGGCACCGACGGCGACACCGACCTGCTGGCGATCAGCCTCTCAGGGCACGACTATGTCGGTCACGACCAGGGGCCGCACTCCCCCGCCGTGGCCGAGATGACCGCCCGCGTCGACGCCGACATCGCCTCGTTCCTGCGCGACCTCGACGAGCGCGTCGGCCGCGGGCGCTACTGGGTGGCGCTCACCGCCGATCACGGCACCGCGCCGACGCTCGCGACCAGCCGCCGGATCGGCCTGGGGGACGCCGGCTTCGAGGGCATCGTGGTGCGCCGGGAGATGAGCCGGGCCCTGGCGGCGCGCTACGGCGACACCGACCCGCTGCGTCTTCTCGGCGAGACGACCAAGGTCTGGTTCGACGCCGGCGAGCTGGCGCGGCACCGCGCCACCGCCGCCGAGGCGGCGCGTGTGGCCGGCGAAGCCGCCGCCGGCATCGGCGGGATCGCCGGCTGGGTCGCCGCGGGCGAGTCGAGCATGGATGCCGCCACCGTCGAGGCGTACCGCCTGGCGACCTATCCCGGCCGTTCGCCCGACCTGTCTCTCGTGCGCGCCCCGTTCGCGCTCGACAGCACGAGCGTCAGCTCCGACCACGGCACGCCCTGGTCGTACGACGCCCATGTGCCGCTCATCCTCTATGGGGCGCCGTTCCGGCCGGGCACCTATCGCCAGCGCGCCTCGCCCGTCGATATCGCGCCGACCCTGGCGAATGCGCTCGGGATGACGCCGCCGGCGATGGCGACCGGGCGCGTCCTGGCCGAGGCGTTCCGGTGAGCGGCCGCGCCGTGGCGGGGGCGCGCCCGCTGCGAGCGATGCTCATGCCGATGGCGGCGCTCGCGATCCTGGCGGCGGTCGGGCTCGGCGGCGCACCATTCACCGGTGTGGCCGGCGCTCCCGGCGCCGCCGGCGCGCCCCCCGCCCCGGCCGCCGCACCCGCGACGGAGAGCCGCCGGCCGATCCTGATCTCGGTGGATGATCTCCCCGTGGCGGGCGGCGGCCTGCACACCGACCCCGACGATCGCGCGCAGGTGACCCGGGGCCTGCTTGCCGCCCTGGCGAAGCACGGCATCCGCGCCCAGGCCCTCGTGATCCAGAGATCGGTCGCCGGCCCGGCCGACGAAGCGCTCCTCGATCTCTGGCTCGCCGGCGGCCACGAGCTGGGCAGCCATTCGTACGCGCACCTGAACTACACCGCCACGCCGGCCGCCGCCTATGTCGCCGACATCGAGAAGGGGCTCGCCGGCCTCGACGCCTTCCTGGCGCCGCGCGGCCGGCATGCCCGCTTCTTCCGCTTCCCGATGCTGCGCGAGGGCGACACGCTCGACAAGCTGCTGGCGGCGCGCGCCGCGCTGCAGGCAGCGGGGGTGCGCAACCTGCCGGTGACCATCGACAACCAGGACTGGTCGTTCGAGGCGCCGTTCGTCGGGGCGTCGCGGGCCGGCGACGCGGCCCGGCAACGGGCGGTGCTCGACGACTATCTCGCGGCGCTGCGCGCCGCGGTGCGTCACCACGAGGAGAGCGGCGACGACCTTCTGGGGCGCGCCTCGCCGCAGATTCTCCTGCTGCACGCGAACTCGATCGGCGCAGCCGCCTGGGACGAGCTGTTCGGGTGGCTCGCGGCGACGGGCCACCGGTTCGCCACCGCCGACGAGGTCCTCGCCGATCCGGCCTTCTCCCTTCCGCACCAGTTCGTAGCGCGCTATGGCACGTCGCTGTGGGACCGCCTCGAGCACGCGCGCGAGGAAACGCGCCTGCGCGAGGCGCTGCCGCGCCTGCTCGACGGACAGTCCGGCGCCTGGAACCGCGGCGACCTCGATGCCTTCTGCTCGGTTTATGCCGACGACGCCCTGTTCCTGTCGCCTTCGGGGTTCTTCCGCGGCCGGCAGGCGATTCTCGAACGCTACCGGACCCGCTATCCCGATCGGGCGGCGATGGGACTGCTGCGCCTCGAGGTCGAGGAGATCCGCCCGGTCTGGGGGATGGAAGTGACCCCGGCGGGCGATGCGGTCCCCGGCCGGATCCACGGCGCCACGGCGGCGGCACGCTGGACGCTGCGCTACGCCGACCGCCCCGACGCGTCGGGCCGCACGCTCCTGGTGTTCCGTCGCGAGGGAGACACCTGGCTCATCGTCCAGGACGCCTCGATGTGACGGGAAGAGCCGCCGTCCAGCCTGTACCTCTGTTATTCTGACCGCCACTTGCCCATGCGAACAGAATCCCGGAGCACCACGGCGAAGCCGGCGGCCGCGCGTTGCCCCGTGTGTGGAACGAAGGGCCGGCTCTACTTTCGTCACCCGGTCTGCGGCATCTACCGCTGCCCCGAGTGCACCGACCTGTTCTCGGACTACCACCGCCCCGATGACCACGTCGCGTCCGTCTACGATGACAGCTATTTCGACGGCGGTGGCGCGGGCTATCCCGGTTACCACCACGACCGCGACCTCCTGATCGAGACCGGCCGCCGCTACGGGCGCCTCGTCGCGGAGCACCTCCCCGCCGGGGCGGTGCTCGATGTGGGCGCGGCCGCCGGCTACATCCTGAGGGGGTATCACGAGGCCGGCTGGCGGGGTCGCGGCATCGAACCGAACCCGCGCATGGCCGCGGCGGCGCTGGAGAACGGGCTTCAAGTGGAGGTCGGGACCCTCGAGGATTTCGACACCGACGAGCGCTTCGACCTGATCAGCCTCATCCAGGTCGCGGCCCACTTCCGGGATATCCCGAAGGCGTTCGCCAACGCGGCCCGGCTGACCCGCCCCGGCGGACTCATCCTGGTGGAGACCTGGAACGCCGACAGCCTCACGGCGCGATTCTGGGGCCGCCGCTGGCACGAGTTCAGCCCGCCCAGTGTCCTGCACTGGTTCACACCCACCAGCCTGGCGCGCCTCTGCGGGCGCCACGGGTTCCGCGAGATCGTCCGCGGCCGGCCCCGCAAGCGGATCAGCGGGGCGCACGCCCGATCGCTGCTGCGCCACGCGTCGGCCGAGACCGGCCCGGCATCCCTGCTGCGCCACGCGGCGCCCCTCATCCCGGCCGGTCTCGAAATCCCATACCCCGCCGAAGATCTCTTCTGGGGCCTGTACCGGAGAGAGTAGGATCCGCGCGCTGATGACCCGGGGGCGCGCCCAGGCATGCCCGAATCGCCTGCCGGCCAGTACGTGCCCCGAGCCGGCGTGCCGACCACGCTCGATGACGATTGATCGCACGATCCGGATAGCGCTACCATTCGGCCGTGAGCGTCCTGACGCCTTCGCGCGAGAACAGGCACGGGGTGCCGGGCGCGTGGAGGGTGGCCGTCCTCGCGCTGACCGGAGTCGCGGCCGCGATCCGCTTCGTGCGGCTCGACTTCCAGTCACTGTGGCTGGACGAATACCTCTGGACCCGGACCGCCTCCCTCAAGACGATCGCGGCGATCATCGATCGGCGCGACGGGTACCCTCCCACAGTCGCTCTCCTGTTCCGCGCGCTCGGTCGATGGGGCCTGGACACCGATCTCTGGCTGCGGTTGCCTTCGGCGCTGGCGGGGACCCTGGCGGTCCCGCTGATGTACCTCGTGGCCCGGCGGCTCGTCGGCGCGCGATCCGCAGTGGCGGCCGCCGCGCTTCTCGCCGTCCACCCCCTGGCCGTGTGGTACTCGCAGGAGGCCGGCGCCTACGCGGGAGCCATGCTCGCGGCGCTCGCGGCAACCTACTGCCTGCTGCGGCTGTTCTCCGGCGCCGGCCTCGCCGCCTCGGCCGGCTACGCCCTGGCGGCGGGCGTCGGCTTCGGGTTGCACTACTACTTCGCCTACATCCTGATCGCGCACGCCCCATTCGCGTTCGTCGACGCGGTCCGCCGGCCCGAGCGCCGGCGGATCTGGGTCGCGACCGCGATCATGGTGGCCGTCTCAGTGGGACCCTGGATACCCCTGTTCCTCGGAGACGTCGGCGGCCAGGCGGAGCAGGAGCGCGGACATAGCAACTTCTCCCTCCTCGCCTTGCCGTATACGGCGCAGGCCTTCGTCGGCGGCCTCGCCCTCGGCCCATCCGTCCGATCGCTGCACCCGGCCGTGCGCTCCGGCGACACGCCCCAGGACCTCCCGACCGGCGCCATGCTCCTGCCGGCCATGGCGATCCTGGTGGCGGTCGGGCTGTTCCTGCTGGCGCTCCCGGGACACTTCGCCGGGCACCGCGGGCTGCTTCTGGCCCTCTGTTTCGTCCCCGTCTTCGGGCCGTGGCTCAATTCCCTCCTGAGTGTGGGATACCGCCCACGCTACGCTCTGATCGCGCTTCCGTTCGCGATCATCCTCTTTGTCGGGAGCCTGGCGTCGCGGCGGAGATGGCTTGCCGGCGCGCTCCTGCTGGCCTATGTCGCCCTCGGGCTGACGGGGCTCGTCGCAAGCTACGCCCCGGAGCACCGCCGCGAGGACAACCGCGCGGCGGCCGCGCTGGTCGCCGCCGGCGGGGGTGGCGATGTGGTTCTCGTCGGGGAGGGTGCCGACCCCTTCCAGCGCTATGCCGTGGGCGTCGATCGTCTCTTGACGCTCGACGCGGCGGAGGTCCGTGACCAGGCGCGCCTCGAGGAGCGGCTGGCAGCGCTGGCCCGGGGGCGCAGCAGCCTGTGGCTGGTCTCGTCACGGCCGTGGACGGAGGATCCCGAGGGCCGGGTGGGCGCTTTCTTCACCAGCCACCTGGCCCTGCAGGACGTCCACGAACTGGCCGGGGTCACTGTGCGGCGCTTCGCGCGCCCGCAGCGTTGATCGATCGGCGCGGCCGACCCTGCCGCTGGCAGGCGCTCAGGCGAGCGCCTGCCGGTTCCGGTGGAGGAGGCGATCGACCAGGGCCACCACCTCGTTGTTGTTGAGGGTCGCGCAGCGCAGCATCGAGGTGTTGACGATCTGGAACGGCCGCACCAGCTCCGGGACCTCGGCCTCCACCCCGGCCCCGCCGGCGCGCACCAGCGGCAGCGGCTGGACGTAGCGCGCCCGGTGCACGCCGCTGTAGCGGGCGCGCGCCGGGTCGAAATCGGGGAACAGCCGCTTCAAACCGCGGTCGATCATCCCGGTCTTCAAGGTCGCGTCGCTGTCGGCGAAACCCGGCGAGTCGCTGTCCATGTAGCGCGGCAGGTAGAGCAGGCTCAGCCCCGTCGTCTCGGCGGCCGGGTCGATCAGGTTGGTCATCTCGATGAGACCGGTCAGCTCGATCGACGGATCGCCGATGTTGAGGACGTAGTACGGCGTCAGCGGCCGCTCGAGCGCCAGGACAAGACAGGCCACACCGAGGTAGGCCGACGACGTCGGGTTGGCGCGCTCGACCGCGTCGACATGCGGGTGGTAGGCCGCGTCGGCGACGCGCCGCGCCAGGCGCGACGGCGCCGTGAAGAAGACCTGTTCGTAGTGATCGACCAGCTCGCGTCCGTCGGCGCCGCGCCAGGCGACCGAGCAGCCGCCCGTCGCCACGGGGCCGGCCGGCGGCCGCTCGAGTGTCGCCCCCGGCGCCGTGGGCGCGATGCGCGTCACCGTGGCCGACACTCTGAGGGTCGCGCCCGCCGCCTCGAGTCGCGCCGCCAGGCGCTCGAGGATCCGCCGGTAGCCGCCGTGGACGTACCCGAGGCTCTCCTGCCCCGCCGTCGCCGAGCGCGCCCCGAACAGGCGCTTGAGGGTCGCGTAGATGAACACCGCCGCCACCTGGTCGTGGAACGGCCCGAACTTCGCCTTGAGCAGCGGCTGCCAGAAGGCGGCGTAGGCGCGCCGGCCGCACAGCCGCGTCAGCCATTCCTCGGCGCTCACCAGGTACAGGGCATTCGGGTCGGCGAGACGCGTGGCGTAGACGATCGCCGCGCCGAGCCGGACCTTGTCGACGAGAGTCAGGAGCGGGAAGCGCAGGAAATCCCGGTTGCCGCTCATGTCGTGGAACCGGCCGCGGGCGTAGTAACCGGTCCCGGTGCGCTTCCAGCGCAGGTCGGCCGCCATTCCCAACTCGTCGAGCAGGCCGATGAGGGCGGTGTCCTGGGGGAGGATGCAGTGGTAGAAGCGATCCCAGACGAAGGGGCCGTAGTCATGCGCGGCCGCGAGACCGCCGAGCTGCGGTTCCCCTTCGAACAGGTCGACGCGGTGGCCGAGTCCCGCGAGGCGGTGCGCCAGCGTCAGGCCGAGGACGCCACCGCCGACGACCGCGGCTCTCATGAGGCCGGGACGATCGGCGCCTGCGGGCGGAGAACACCGCCCTCGAACCGGTAGTCGCGGCCGCAGCGGTGGCAGCGCAGGTCGCGCGCCGCCGCGCCGCCGCCCGCCGCGCCGCCGGCGGCGAGATCGCGTCCGCGCAGCAGCGGCTCGCCGCAGGCCGACAGCCACCCCGCGACGCGCGCCGGGTTGCCGATCACCAGCGCATGCGCCGGCACGTCGCGGGTGACCACCGAGCCCATGCCGACCATGGCGAATTCGCCGAGGTTCACGCCCGGTCCGATCGTCGCATTGGCGCCGGTGGTGACGCCGCGCCCGACCCGGGTCAGCAGCGTCTCTTCGGTGGGATCCGAGGTTTCGAGACCGCTCAGCTTGCGGTTGCCGCTTCTCGGGAAGCGGTCGTTGGTGAAGACGGTGTGCGCCGACAGCATGCAGAAGTCGCCGATCACGACACCGGCGCAGATGTAGACCACCGCGTTGATCTTGACGTAGTTGCCGATGACCACGTCATAGGCGATGTACGACTTCTCGCCGACGATGCAGTCGTGGCCAATCCGGGCGCCGTGGCGGATGTGGACGCCGTCCCAGACGCGGGTGCCGTCGCCGAGCACCACCCCTTCCTCGACCAGGGCGCTCGGGTGGACCCGGGCGGGCCGCGCCTCCCCGCTCATGCCTGCGGCTCGACCTTCATCCAGTTGTCGCGTCCGGCCGAGCGGTAGGCGGTCTCGACCACCTGCACCGACGCCAGCGAGTCCTCGGCGGTGATCACCGGGACCTCGCGCCCCTTGAGACAGCCGACGAAGTTCGACAGCTGCCGCGCGAAGGCCTTGAGCTTGTCGTAGCCGGTGCCGAACGGCACCCACTTGGAGGAGCCGTCCTGGCGGTACTTCGAGCCGCTCCAGCCGACCTGGAGCGTCCCCTCGGAACCGAACACCTGCACGTAGTGCGGCGACTCCTTGGTGATGCTCCATGAAAGGTCGAAGGTGCCGATGACGCCGCCCTGGGTGAGGAACTGCACCCGCACCGTGTCCTCGACGTCGAGCCCCTGCGTCGGCGGCCCGGTCTGCGCCTGGACATCCTGGATCGGCCCGAGCAGGTAGCGGGCGATGTCGGCCGAGTGCGAGCCGTTGTCGATCAGCACGCCGCCACCCGAGACATCCTTCTGCGCGTTCCAGCGGTCGCCCATGGTGATCTTGCTGCAGAAGGTGTTCTCGTACATGACGATGCGCCCGAGGATCCCCGACTCGACGATCGCCTTGGTCTTGATGATGTCGTCGACGTAGCGGAACTTCGACGCCATCATCAGCAGGAGATCGCGCTCGCGGCTCAGCCGGACCAGATCGCGGGCGTCGGTCGAGGCGATGGTCAGCGGCTTCTCGCACAGCACGTGCACGCCGCGCTCGAGGAAGTGCCTCGCGATTGTGTGATGCAGAATCGGCGGGGTGCAGATGATGACCGCGTCGACCTGCCCGGGTATCGCCGGGTCGGCGTAGTCCCCGTACAGCGCGCACTTGAATTCCTCGGCGACCGCCTCGCCCGCCGCCTTGCGGCTCTCGACCGCGAGCACCAGCCGGGACTCGGGAAGCGTCGCCAGGGCCTGCAGGTGCGACTGGGCGATGCGGCCGCAGCCGACGATCCCGAAGCGCACGGCGTCGCCCTTGCCCGGCTTTTTCACGGCTCCCCCGCCCTCCCCCGTCGCCCCGGGGGCGGCGCCGCGACCGGCGCTCATGCGAGCTCCGCCGCGGCCTGCCTGATGGCGGCGGCGATGAAATCGACATGCTCCTGCGTGTACTTCTCGTTCCAGGGCAGCACCACGACACCCGCCAGCGCCTCGACCGCGCCCGGTGTGTCGTCCTTGGAGTAGCGGATCTCCGGGTCGCCCTGGCGGTGCGCGCCGACATACGGGAAGCGGCTGTTCCCGAAGGTGCGCTGGTCGCGCAGGATCTCGCACTCGAACGCCAGTTTCTGGATGTAGCGCGGCGCCGAGAAGATGCCCGACTCCTTGAGCTTCGCCCCCATGGCATCGGCGCCGCCGCGGATGACGCCGGTGTCGATCCGCAGCGGGTATTTCCAGTAGACCGGGTGGCTGCCGGCGGTGACCTTCGGCGCCGCGACACCGCGCACGCCGGCGATCTGCCTGGTCAGGCTGTCGGCCATGGCGACCCGCCGGCGCACCATCTCCGGCAGCTTCTCGAACTGCGCCAGCGCCACGGCGCCGGCCAGCTCGGTCATGCGGTAGTTCAGTGCCAGGAAGTAATGATCCGGCTTCGGGTCGCCATACCCCCAGGCCTTGTCGATGAACAGCCGGGCGTGGCGCGAGAGCTTCTCGTCCGTCGCCACCACCATGCCGCCCTCGCCGGCGGTCATGTGCTTGGTCTGTTGCAGGCTGAAGCAGCCTAGGTCGCCTATGGCGCCGACGTGACGCCCCTTGTAGGTGGCGCCGTACGCCTGGGCACAGTCTTCGAGGAGCAGCAGGCCGCGGCGCTTACACAGGTCGACGATCGGATCCATGTCGCAGGGGTTGCCGAACAGGTGCGTGACCATGACCGCCCTGGTGCGGCGGGTGATCTTCCTCTCGATGGTCGCCGCGGTCATGTTGTAGGTCAGGGGGTCGACGTCGGCGAAGACCGGGATCGCGGTCTGGTACAGGATCGGGGTGATCGCCCCCATGTCGGTGATCGGGGTGGTGATGATCTCGTCGCCCGGCTCCGGGTTGACCGCCGCGACCGCGGCATGGATGGCGGCGGTTCCCGATGTCGCGGTGCGGCAGAACGGCACGCCGATCGACTTCGCGAAGCGGGTCTCGAACTCGCGCACGACCGTGCCCTTGGTGCAGTTCAGGGTCCCCGACGCGATCACGCGCTTGAGATACTCGATCTCCTCGGCGCCGAAGGATCGTCCGGTGATGTCGCCGTCCGACGGCAGCGTGATCTTGGTACGGGTCTCGCTCATGAATGACCTCCGCCTGCGCCCCCCGGGCGCGGACCTGTTGTGTGAGCCGCCAGGGTGTCCGCCGCCCGGAACTCCACGGGACGCTCCCCGAGGCCGAACGTGTGCAGCACCGCCTGACGGATCCGGGCGCTGGCCTGGCCGTCCCCGAAGGGGTTCGGACAGGGTGGCTCGCCGGGACGCTCCATCGATGTCTCCAGATGGCGCCGGAGCCCGCCCAGGACGACCTCCGGCCGTGTGCCGACCAGCATGTTACTCCCGCACCCCACCCCTTCGGGCCGCTCGGTTGTCTCCCGGGCGACCAGGACCGGCACCCCCAGAGTCGGGGCCTCCTCCTGGATGCCGCCCGAGTCGGTCAGGATGACCCGCGCCCGGGCGATCAGGCCGATGAAGGGAATGTAGGGCAGGGGATCGAGCAGATGCACGTTCGGCAGCCCTCCCAGGAGCCGGCGGGCCGGACCCTGGACGTTCGGGTTGCGGTGCACGGGATAGACGAACCGCGCCCGGGGGAACTCGCGGGCCGCCTGTGCTATCGCCTGCAAGACATCCTCGAGGGGCGAGGCCGCCCCGGCGGCGCTGCCGGCGCCTGCCGCCGCACCGCTCCCCGCCGCGGTCGCCGCCAGCCAGTTCTCGCGCCGGTGCAGGGTGATCAGGACCAGCGGCTCCCCCTCTGGCAGGGGGATCGTGCGCACCCCGTGCGCCTCGAGGAGATCGGGGCGCGACAGGGTCTCGAGCAGGCTGTCGACAACCGTGTTGCCGGTGACCACGATCGCCTCGCGCGGCACCCCCTCGCGCACGAGATTTTCGGCGCTCCAGGGTGTCGCCGCCAGGTGCAGGTCGGTGACCGTGCTCAGCATGCGCCGATTGACTTCCTCGGGATAGGGGTGGAAGCGGTTGAAGCTGCGCAGCCCCGCCTCGACGTGGCCGACGAGGATGCGGCGGTGGAAGGCCGCGAGGCCGGCGCAGAAGGCGCTCGTCGTGTCCCCCTGCACCAGGACGATCGACGGCCGGACATCGGTGTAGAGGCTCTCGAGCAGGGGGATGACGCGGCAGACGATGTCGTTGAGCGACTGGTCGGGCCGCATGATGTCGAGATCATGATCGGGGGTGATCCCGAAGGGCCCGAGGATCTGGTCGACCATCTCGCGATGCTGCCCGGTCGTGGCGACCGTGACCTCGAGGCGTGGTTCCGCCGCCAGCGCCCGGATCACCGGGAAAAGCTTGATCGCCTCCGGACGGGTGCCGAGGATCACCAGCACGCGCGGACGATCAGCCACCGGCCCTCTCCTCCTGGAACCGCCGCGGCGCGCGCGCCGGCAACGCCGCGACGGCGCGCGCGTGCTGTTCGAGAGTCACCACCTCGAACGATGCCTTCAGCATCTCGAGACCGGCGTCGAGGAACCGGATCTTCGCCGCCGTCGGCAGGCCCATCCCCGGGAAGAAGGCCAGCTCGCGCACCAGGTCGCAGCCGAGAAAGTCGAGCGGGTGCAGCAGGAACGACGGCGTCACGCCGCCCATGCGGCACAGCCGCAAAGCCAGCGCCAGGTGCGCCTTGGCCGCAATCCGCGAGTACTCCGACAGGTACAGCAGGTAGCTCATGTGGAACGGCACCCGCACGATCGGCATCGTCGTGACCGGGATCTCGATCAGCGGCCGGCCGTCCACCGACCAGGCGTACGGCTTGATCGACTGCAGACCGTCGCGCAGCGAGCCGAAGAGGTTCTTGCGCCTGGCGCGCTCCTCGGCGGGCATGCCGCGGCTCTTCCAGAAGTAGTACGCCCGCGCCAGCGGGCCGAGGAAGGTCGGCAGGGTGCTGCAATCGTAGAGATAGCCGCGGTCGAGCAGGACGCGCAGCGTGTCCTGACTGAGGCTGTAGCCCGGGCCGCGGAAGCCGATGGCGCGGCGGCCGGTCGCCCGCTCGATCGCCTCTTCGGCGCGTCGGAGCTCGTCCTCGATCTGCGGCCGCGAGTACAGGTGCAGCCACGGCTCGTGGTGGAACGAGTGGTTGCCAATCTCGTGACCGGCCTCGGCGAGGGCGCGCAGTGCCGTGGCGTTCTTCTCGAGGGCCGCGTCCTGGCCGACCACGAAGATGGTGGCCTTCAGATTGTGGCGCCGCAGAGTGTCGATGATCAGCGGCGCCAGCGGCTCGAGGTACGACGGGTGCGACTCCCAGCCGCGGTCGCCGTGGATCTTCATGTACGACCAGAGGTTGTCGAGGTCGAGCCCGAGGCTC
>Ga0210377_10000703_pt1 | contig 31871 bp, 28 predicted proteins | sample PLM4_65_b1redo_FD_155480 | JGI IMG/M metagenome (GOLD analysis project Ga0210377, IMG submission 155480) | Groundwater sediment microbial communities from an aquifer in East River, Colorado, USA - PLM4_65_b1 redo | ecosystem: Environmental > Terrestrial > Soil > Riparian zone | place: USA: East... | reverse complement strand
AGACCTTTCCCCCTGTTTTCAGGCGTTTGAATCAGTACAATAGCCTCCACTCGTGAGGTTCGTCGGAACCTATCCGCCTTCCCCCATGTTGCCCTTCACTCTTGAACAAGGAGATTTTTATATTACCATTATTCGTGAACAAAGCTCTACAAAATAATTCGCCCATGCCCCGTCTCTGACCTCTTTGGTCATGACCGGCGGGGTCTCACGGTATCTGGCTATATCTATGATCTGATCAATGATGTCCCTCGGGTGGCGTGCGTTCAGCTTGATACCTGTTTTTTCATAGTGCTCCTCGTCTGTCTCCTTGTACTTTTTTGCGTGTCCAGTGCCTTTTCAAGCTGCTCCGCAGTAACAAGCCCTTCATCGATCATTCTCCTACCAAGCACATTTTCCATGACGTTATGCCCCTTCTATCTGTAGAAAAAAAGGTTAGGCCTTTCCTCGTCCCGGGCTGGAATGGTAAAATCGTATCTTGAGAATGTCCCATAGCATCTGAAGGGAATCCCTGAATATGCTGACCTTTGAATCAGGGGAATTCACCCATACAACCGGCACCTCCCTGATCCTGAGGCCCATTTTTTTTGCCAGATAAAGGGCCTCCACATCAAAGGCGAACCTCTCAATCCTTTGTCTGGCAAACACCGTCCTCGCCGCATCCCCCTTGAAAAGCTTGAAGCCGCACTGAGTATCACAGATACCGGACACGGCAACCGCCTGGACAATCTTGTTGAAGATCTTTCCCATGAGCTGTCTATACCACGTTTGTCTTTTGAGTATCTTCGATCCTGAGACAGATCTTGAACCTACGGCAATGTCATATCCGTTTTCCAGCTCCTTAAACAATTTCCCGATCTCGTCAATTGGAGTAGAGAGGTCGGCATCCGACATCAATACAAATCTTCCCCTGGAAGAGAGGACCCCTCGCTTGACGGAATACCCCTTCCCCTTGTTCATGCCATTCTGAAGAAGGACTATGGCAGGATGCTTCTCCGCCGCCTTTCTTACCACCTTTTCAGTATCGTCATGACTGCCGTCATCCACAACGATGATTTCAGCGGAATATCCGAATTCCTTCAGATAATCGCCGATCCTGTCCAATGTTCTGCCTATGCGCAGGGCCTCATTGTATGCAGGTATGACGATCGAAAGTTTCGTATCCAGAACGCCTCCATCCTGCCTGAATTTCATGCTGCCGTGAAAGGATGCCATTTAACGCAAACCCCGCAATGAGCATTAATTAATCCCGTTTCTTTTCATCGATCGGCACCAGTTTCACATCCGGGTACCTTTCAATCAAGCCGGCATTCAATGGCCCTTTTTTCACAAATACATTCGCCACCTTGTCCGCGTATACAAGGCCCCATTGATCAGTTTCCAGAAGAAGTACCGAAAGAGATGAATTGGCGGAGATCAGCATCCATTCGATGTCGAACCGGTCAAGGATATTTTTCCATTCCGGCTTCAGGTCCACGACATCGAAATAATTCTTCAGGAATTCATCATACATGTCGGCGCGTCCGTCCACGAATACGCCGTCCTTGGGGAAACCTTTGTAGATCAGATATCCCCCAAAGTGATATGTGTTGAATAGTCTTCCCTGTATCCTGTTTCTCTCGGCAAATTCCACCGCCTCTACAGGCAACTTTTTCTTGTCAAATTCATACTTCATGAGAGGCGTGCCCAGAACATTTCCCCCGGCCAGGGTGATCGCCGTTATTGAGAGGAGGATGATGATTTGCAATACATGCCCTTTGAGGGATGCGCTGGTCTGTTGAAGCCTTTCTGAAAAGGCATGGACGCTGCATAACAACCTATTGCCTCCCTCTTTTCCTTTCTGCATCAGCCCTTCCAGTCTTATTGCCATGATGGGTATGACAATGATGGCAAAGATCGGGCCATACCTCACCGAATGAAGAGAAAGGTGGGTCCAGAGCAGGACAAGACCTGCCTCTATAAAACCAAGCCTGAACAGGGAAAAACCGAGCACGATGATCAGGATGAGCAACAGATATTCGTAAGGGAGAAAATTATGGAAATTGGGGGAAAGCCATTCGTTTATCCTTCCGACGTTCAGCTCCTGCCCCATGATGCGGAATGGAAACAGGAGAGCCTGATAACCATGCGGGTTGACCAGTGCGGCGGCGATGGTCAGCAAGCCGACCTTGCCATAGGTGATGATATTTTTTTTCTGATCTGCCCGTCCCTTTTCATCCTTTGCAAAAAAGAATTCCGCCAGGCTTCCCAGCCAGTAGACCGCGATCAGGAGAAGGCCTGCCATAAAACCTCCGTGGAGATTGACCCAGAGGATGGTCAATACAGGAAGAAGGTAAATTTGACGCGTACCCCGCAACCGGTAGTTCTCCAAGGCCAAATACCAGGCCAGTGTAAAGAGCATTGAAAAAATATGGGGCCTGGCAAGCCAATGGACAGAGGTAACGGCCATTGCCGTGATCGTCAGGATGAGCGCCAAGACAGTATTGACCCCCCGGGAAAGGAGAAAACCATAAAAGGTGGAATGGGTAAAAGCGATGGCCAGGGCTGTAAGAAGAACAATGCCGTTTAATCCCGCGAACTGGTGAATGACCGCGAATATCAGCTCGGTAAACCATTCATGGGCCATCCAGGGCATTTTTGCCGCTGTGTATGAAAAGATCCCGGTATCGGGGACCGTGCCGGTCTCCAGGATATATCTTCCTATCCCAATGTGCCAGGCGGTGTCCGCATCACCCAGAAGGTCTTTCCCACCCACAATAAGAAACAGGAACACGACGAGGAAAAGAACGTCCTGCAAAGAGGGAAGAAGCCGATTTGCCCAGAAGGTTGTGTTCTCCGAGGGTGTCTTTACACCGCCTACTTCATTTCTTTCCATGTCATTCCTTCAGGAGAATTGTATTTTGTTATACTGTCGCCGTTCTCGATCTTGCCGGTAAACCATTCGTCCTCATCCCAATATATCCCCTCAGGCATGAGCAGGCGTCCGATGAACGTCCTTTGCTCCCCGATCAGTATTGGCCCGAACAGCCTTGTCTTTCGTTTTGAGGGAATGGTCACTGAGAGAATGCACTTGGTTTTCTTCCCGCCGGTCACCGAGAGTACGTACGCCCCGGCCTTTGCTTCGTTGACAGCAAATATTTTTTCCCGGTACCCTTCCTGAACGGACATCAATGCACTTACCTCGACTGTGGAAACAGCCCCTTGCTCATCATCGAGATTGTCCCTTTTTTTCCGCGCTAATTCCGCTCTTAGTTCACTATCCGGGTCTTCCCAATAGAGGTGCACCAGGATATCAGGTGCTTTGTGGTTCGTTACCATTACTTTCAGGACACTGCTCCTGGCCGATGCTCCCTTCGCATTAACAGCCTCGGCCTGCAGGGAGTTTTCCCCTTCCTGAAACAAGACCGTCTTCTCAAAAGATCCATTCTCCACAGCGGCCTCAACAGATTCCCTGTTCACGATAAGTCTCACCGTATCCACAGTACTGTCCCCAACCCTCCCATTGACCGTTATGACAGGGGATTTAACCTCTCCTGCCCCGGGCTCTTCTATGGAAAGCGCAAAGCCGTTCCCGGCAGGCATGGCCTCTACGATGATCTGATCTGTGGCAGAATACCGGTTTCTGTCCCAGACAGTAGCGGAAATAGTATTTTTGCCGTCTATGAGAGCTCCCTCCCAATGGAATTTATCGTTCTCCACAGGGACTGTCACGGAATCATCGTTGATGGAGAGAATGACCCTGGTAATCCCATTTCCCTTTACCCGCCCGCCGATCTCCTGGACCTTGCTGCTGACCTTCTTCGCTGCAGGCGTTGTGATTTTTATCATTGGTTTGCCGACCGGGGTACCGATCCTTATGGGATCTGTGTCGGATGCGAACCTCTTCATGAAGGCCAGAATAATCATCCTCTTTTTAACCACTGCCGCGGCCTTCGTTTCCACCACCTTGGCAGGCACCTCCGGAGCTTTCGTGATCGGTGGAGTTACAGGAGTATTTTGGGCAGAGCGGGCCTCATTCTTCGCAGTATCAATCCCGCTTTTTTCCTTCTCCTCTTTTTTAACATCAGGTGGAACGGCAATCATCGGCTTTGGTTTAGGGTTTTGTTTCAGAACTGGCTCTTCCGCTTTCACCTCGACTGTCTTTTCTGGCGGAGGGATATTGTTCGGAACCTCTTTGACGGGGGCAGGCTCAGCCGCTGCGGCCACAACGGGAGCGGGAGGCGGGGCCTCCGGCCTTATTGGCTCTTGAACTTCTTGAACAGGAGAAACAACGGGCTGCTCATCGGCCTTTGCAGGCACCTCTTTGACAGGGGCTGCATGCCTTTCTTCAGGCTCAACCGCTGCGGCTGCAACGGGAACGGGAGGCAGGGCCTTCGGTTTTACTGGTTCATGAACTTCTTGAAGAACAGGAGTGGGAATTTTTTCGACTCTATCCTCCTTTGCAGGCTCTTCTTTCCGAAGGTCGCTTGAAGGCTGAGCAAGCGGCTTGTCAACCGGTTTGGCAATATCCGGTTTTGGCTTAAGGTTATCCGTGATTGTGATGTCCTGTTCATCCGGTTCAATCACCGGCGGTTGGGAAGGTTCAATGACTTTCTTCTCAGCAGCCGCAGGAAGCACTTCCTCGGCTTTTGGAGCTGCTTCTCTAGCAGGAGGTGCATCAGAATGCAAAACAGGTACGGGTGCCGGAGCAGGCACATGTATGGGTACGGGTACGGGTACAGGCACAGGTACCGGTACAGGTACGGTTGAGACTGGTGCTCTATCCACCTTAGGGGCCTTCGATACGTGAACAGGTATATGAACCGGGCTGATGGGTTTGGCTATTGTCCGGGGAGCCTTGCTCTTTAACAATGGCAGGTTATTACTTCCCGCCTCTTTCTTCTGTTTCTTCTCCCTTTTTCCCTGCGACACCTTCTTTACAACTGCTGGCTGTGATGGCTCCATACCTTTCCGTTGTCCTTCATCCGCGCCAACCTTCAGATTAACCATGAGGATCCCGTTCTGTTGTTCTTTCAGTCTGTCGCTGACGTTAAAGCTGACTAAAGGGTCAACCAGCAAGAGAACGGCATGCATCACTATTGAGAACCCGAAGGCAAATACCAGGTCGGCGGATGAGGTGCGTTCTGGGAATCTATTATGAGGTTTCATCATAATCCGGCCGTAGAAGAACATCGATCAAAATGATTGTGAAACCGATTTTAATACTATTAGCTGTCAAAAGCCAGCATTTCCGTATAGCAACAAACGATGACTTTCCAGAAGCTTCAAGATGAATCCTGAAAGATTCGTCCAGCCTCAAGGGCAGCAGGGAAAAGAGTGACTGATAGAAATATCCACATTTGGGCATGGGTCATTCATGTTTCCTTTTTTGCCTTTCAATGACCAGTCCCGACATGGCGGCAAAGAGAGAAAGAATAGAGATCCACTTTGCGGCACTCCTCAAGGGTGTATCTCTGAACTCCGAAAGGGCTCTATTGATCGATGCAATAGAACATTTTGCTCGCGAAGAGGGCATAATGAAATAGCTGCCATCCTACAGAACAGGCTGCTTTCTCTGCCATACCGTGAGCGGGCCGTCTTCCTTGACAATTAGAAAATAGCGCTGCAGTTCATCTTTATCCATGTGCCCGACTTCCCATCCAAGAAGATATTGAATGGAGGGATAACTAGTCCAGTCTATTGTTGCCGGTTCGTAAGCCATTTGATAAGGTGAAGGAAATGCCGGGAGAACCTTCTTAAAGCGTACCGGGAAATAATGAAAAGCTGTCTCGTAATCTCCGATATACACACACCCTCTAAAAAGACCATAATAGGATGCGGCATGCAGCAATACATCCACACGAGACCATTGAACAGACGCAGGTTTATAGGTCATCACAAAAGCCCCTTTCGGCACCTGCGCATTCAATCCGCTGAGAAACTTTTTCACCCTGAGGTTTTGTTCCCATAATGTGGCTGCGTTGAATGCGAAACAAATGGCGACAACGCTTGCGATCACGATGGGGCCAAATCGTTTAAATAACCCTGTATCAGGAACCCGCAGAAGGGGTATTATGATCAAGAGAATCACCCATGGAAATCGCTGGTTAAAGTAGGCGCCGGATCCAACGTAAGATGGTGCCAACAAATAGATTGCAATAAAGGCTGCAACCAGATAGATGAGCGTTTTTTCCGATGTTGGGATATCCCCGGATTGCGTCAATCTCTTATAGATATCCTTAACCGCTGTCTGTCCAAATAAAACAATCAGAAATAGAAAAAGGGAAGCGGGAAACAATTGCCACAGTGAATAATTGACCGTGGAAAAACAGGTAAGATCAACAAGCAATTCCACAAAACGGGAAAAGGAAAGCAGATAGGAAGCCGCGGGGAAGAGGCTATTTGTTCCCTGGCTCAGATAAAATATGAGATTCAGTAAAGACGGAAGAAGTATTATTAAAAGCTTTAATAACTCTTGGATCTTCCTTTTGTATCCACCAGATTCGGCTATGATTATGGCCACCAGGGACATGAGAAAGAAGATAAACGGGATCAGATGAAAATAAAAGAGTGCGAACCCCGCAATGTTGAGACAAATAAATTTTACATATATCGATCTATTGCGGAGTTTCCAGCTCAGGGCGAATGCAAGGATAAAGAGGGGAACAGATATGGCGTAACTGTAAAATCCCATCAATAAGGTGTAATTAAAGATAACAGGAAAGACGAGATATGCAAGGGGGAATACAGGCCTGTTGAAGGTACGCAGTAAAAGAGGGACACTTGCCCCCATGAGAACCGTATAGCAGGAGATGAATATTTTTTCGACAATCAATGGAGGAAAGAAGGACAGGAGCGGATAAGCAATAATATGAAATCCCAGATTAGGCACGGCATGCAATTGAACGGTAAAATAATCGCCCCACTCCTTTCCCCCGTTTAACAGATCTTTGAGAATAACGAGATTATAGATGTGACTGGGGCCGTCCTGCGTCGGAACATATGGCAATAACCACACTACCCCGATGTGTGCAGCAAGGCAAACAACATAATAATATAAACGACTGTCATAGGTCGATTTGGTCATTTTTTATCAGGCTGAAAATACAATTGGAATAAATACAGTTGGGGGTTAAATCTCATTTGTTGACAAGGTGAAGGAATTCCAGAATTTCGTGATCGATCGAAAGAGACGTTACAACCTTAAATGCTCCCTTTCTGGCCAAATCGAGAATTTTCCTCTGAGATCCTTTCGGGGAAACAGTCCCACTCACAAATATGTTTGTGTCGATCACTGCCTTACCGGGCGGTGAATATTCCCTCTCACCTAAGCAATAGCTTTGCTTATATCCTCCGCGACCACCTCTCACTTAGAAAACTTAACATTCCGCTTGCCGAGATAACTCAAGGCGCTTCCAAGCCTGCCTTGCCAGATTGAAGAGTTTATGCCGACCTTAATTGGCATGGCTTGGTGAGCATCGAGAGTGTGTACATACCAGCTACGATGAGGAGCAGAGCCTTTATTCCAATCACGAAGGTTACCGTTTGAATAAGGGCACCCACTAATGAGCCGACAATATTCGCTCCCAGGGCCTCATCTTTTCCTTCCGCACTGGAGAAAGATCGAACGAATATTATCCCGCTGAAGAGCATAGGTAAGGTTGTCAGACTGCCAACAACGAGGACCTTAGCGGCGTACGGCAAGAAGGCAAATTGGGCCAGGTCAACAAAATACAAAGCCAGAGCAATAACGATGAGAGCCATATAGACTGTGCTAATCCGTATTCTTGGGAATTTATAGGCCATCCAATTTGCAAAAAGTGCCATGACAAGGACACCAGAGATGATCACAGCATTAGTTTCCCATGTATTACCCAGAACCACTGATGCCTTACTGATATTCTGTACCTCCAGAAGAAGAAAAGCAGCTCCCAAGAAGAAGAAATGCCAATGCGAACGATGCCAGCGAGTGATAATGTCCGATGCCTGCCATTTTTTACTGCTGCGGTAAAGAACCAGCAACATTAATCCGGCCAACAAGTAGTATAGCATGGGTATTCTTGGGGAATTCAAGTAGATATATGGCCAGTCATCTGTGGTAATCTTCGTTGTATATGACAAAGACAGAGGATAAGCCTGCTGTAGCTGGTTAATATACGCCCCAAGTCTCTGGTTTTGCGCAATTTGTCTCTTGGCGCCGTTCAGGTCGCCGGTGACAAACATCACGCCCCCCCAACCATAGTGAGACGCTGGTATACGAAAAGAGATAGGTTTTTCGCCAAAGGTTTCCTGAAGGACACTTGCCATACGGTCAGCAATGTAAGGTTTTTGAGCCTCGAAAGTGAGTACCATGATGCCGCCGTCAGTTAACAGCGACTTTGCGTGAGCAATACTCTCTCGAGTGTAAACATAATGGTCCAGCCGTGCATTCGTCATTGCGGTTGTAGTGTGGGAATCCAGAAGGCTAAAAGAGATCACGTCGAATTTTTGGGAAGTTGTGGCGAAGAACGATCGGGCATCATCATTCACAACCTGCACGGTGGAAGAGGAATAGGGTTGCTCTGGGTGAAATTTTCTCCCTATTGAGATTATAGCTGGATCTATCTCTACCGCGGTGATTTCTTCAACCCCGTGACGCACTCCCCCTGCAGCATCGTTGCCGGTACCTGCTCCGACGATCAAGTAGGTCTGGGGATTGGGGTGAAACAATAATGGAATATCGTACTGGCTAAGGCCGTGTAGTTCGGGCTGAAACTTTTCTGGATCCAACGAAGTGTGAGATTCGCTCAAATCAATCATTGCTTGGTAACCAGTGTTGTTTACTGTGACGAGGTAGTTACCAACCGAATTTTGCTGAGTTACTTTTTCAACAACTAATTTTTGATAGGGCGACCAGATAACATCCAGCGTGCCCGGTACCAGTCCAGCCAACCAGGAAAGAATAACAACGCCACCGATCAACGCAGCATTTATTTTTTTGTCACGTTGAGACCAAATCACAAAAAATGACATCAGTAAACCCAAAACCACAAACCAGGTAATTGGCGGCTGATAGAAATAACTAATGAGAACGAAAAGCCAGGTACCTGCCAGGCTGCCGGCGATGTTGACCGAGTAGGCCCAAATGGTATGGGGGTGTTCATTCATCAGTCGAGCCAGTAACCGGCCAATAGGCACGAAAATATCAACGATCACTATCAGCAGAACATACGTTAAAAACAATCCCAAGATCACAAAGAGAATACTACGTAAAAGATCTGTATTGGAAAGCCCTCCCCAAATAACCAAATCTCCCAACACACTTAGAAATTCACTGGCATGTCCGAAAGTAGATCTGCAGATGGGAACCGCCATCAGCGCAAGTAAAAAGGTCAGGGAAACAAGGCTCTGTCGGAGGATGATAGGCTGGCGGCTGGTGAAACAACCAAGCCCAAGTCCTAGAAAGCACGCAACCAGGATCGTGTTCTGCAGGTAGGCGAAGATACGAACTTCCGTTCCAATCCAGCGAATGAGCAACATCTCCAAGAAAAGACCAATCACACTGATCAAGAAGATCGCCAAAGTGCGTTTGGTTGGTTCAAGATAATTATCCTGTTTGTGCTTATGTTCAATGGACATGAATTGCCCCTTTATAGTGCCACTTGCAGTCAGAGTTACTATGGATCACTACTTGACGGAATCTTTAGGGCACCATAATAAGGCTCCTGTAACGTCTGTCATCGAGTGATCTGGTCTTTTTTTATCAGGCTGGAGCACGTCATATTTTCCCAGAGCAAGGTCCAAAGCTGGGTGGAATCCCTCTGATACAGAAGCTTGCTCATGAATGGATTTCTTGTAATGATTGTTAACAGAAATAACAAAGAGGGGAACAACCTGTTGTCATCAAGTGCTGCCTTATCACGCATAGTATTCACGCCGAATTTCAAATTATTTTTACCCTGTCTCCTATCTGGATCCGTGCCCTTTCTATGGTCCCCTCGGGCAACTCGAGGACGCCCTGTGCGTGTCGGCACGAGACCACAGGGCGGAAAGGACGCAGACCCTTAACTGTTTTTTTTACGATTAAGTCCCTGTCCAGGAAAACCACGTCGATGGGGAACCTCATGCAAAAAGTATGGATGGCCCTGCAGCGGGCCATCCACAGGCCTTCATTGTTCTCCAAGTGGCCCCTTCCCATAAGCCCGACAAGCCTCTGGAAAAACCCGGTGGCCTCTTTCAGATCGGAGGCTATGACCGTTTCCTTTGAACCGTTGAGCGCCCTCACCACTTATCCCTTCTTGGCTGCCTTTCTCAAAATAATAAGCGCCAGTTGAACATTCACAGCCACGAGCAATACGAGAGTCAGCATTTCAAATGATGTCATACCCTTCACCTCCTTCCGGATATTATTCCGCCTGAACTATTGGCCAAGCGACTTGTAAATAGCGATCGCTGCGGGACCGAGGAGCACGATAAAGACAGCGGGAAAGATGCACAAGACCAGCGGAAACACCAGCTTAATCGTCGTCTTTGCGGCCGCTTCCTCCGCAATCTGCCTCCTTTTCGTGCGCAGGCTTTCGGCAAAACTCTTCAAAGCCTGGGATACGCTCGTGCCGAACTTCTCCGACTGGATCATTATATCGGTCAACGCCTTTATATCATCCAGGCCCGTCCTTCTGTAAAGGTTCCTGAGGGCGTCAATCCTCGGCAACCCCACCGTCATCTCGCTGACTATCTGCCTGATTTCCATGGCAAGGGGCGTCTTCGAAAGGACGTGTTCCTCGCTTACCCTCCGTAAGGCCGCGTCAAGCCCCATGCCGGCCTCCACAATGATCGCAAGAAGGTCGAGAACATCCGGCATGTTATGGAATATCTCTTCCTTCCTCGTTCTTACTTTGTGGGAAAGGTAGCCGTCAACCGCGAAGAAACCGATAAAGGCCAGAATCGCGGTTATGACAACACCTGTGGTACGGTCTACGAATCTGAAGCCGGCGAACAAAAAGGCCGCTGGCAACGCCACGGTCAGTATCAGCTTAAGTCCATAAAATATTCTCGCGCTCTCTCTACTTCTGACGCCGGCCAGAACAAGAAGGTTCCTGTAGCGGGACATCCGCTTCTCCTGCGGGGCGGGGAACAGATCGGTCACGTACTTGAGGGTTTTCTGGAGAAATGGCAGGACCTCTTTTTTAATTCTGCGCTCCCGGGTGACTTTCATCTGTTCCAGTCGCTCGGCCACCACATTTTTCCTGGGGGGCAGAAGAAGAACAACGGACCAGATGATCCCCACGATGCTGATAAATAATAAAATAATTGTTAATAACACGCGTTTTCTCCCTGTCCCGTTCACTGTTCATACTGTCCCGCCGGGGGACGGGATGCATGGATTATATCTTGATTCTTATTATCTTTCTTATAAGCAGGAAACCTACGATCTGCAGGACCAACGCGCTGGCAACAAGATATTTGCCTGCCGTCTCCTTGAAAAGGAGGCTTATATAATCAGGGTTCAGCACATACAGGGTCAGTACCAAAAAGATCGGGAGGGCGCCCAGGACATATCCGGACAAACGTCCTTGTGCAGTAAATACCCGCACCTGCCTCTTTAATTTCAGCCTTTCCCTGATGACCAGGGAAAGGTTTTTCAGGATCTCCACCAGGTTGCCACCGGTCACGCTCTGGATATTTACAGCCGTTACGAAGAAAACCAGGTCCAAGCTTTCAATCCTGTAGATCATGCGTCTCAGAGTGTCATAGTGACTGAGACCCATGGCCTGTTCGTCTATAGCCGTACCGAAGATCGTACTGACCGGATCGGGTGACTCCTGGGCCGCATATTGCAGCGCGGCGGTAAATGAATGGCCTGCATCGAGAGACCTGGCAATGGTATTCAAGGTGTCCGGAAACTGTTCCTCAAATTTAATGATCCGCTGCTTTTTGCGCCAATGAATATAGAAGTACGGCGTCGCGGCCAGAAAGAGGCCCAACCCCATGGCGAATAAGGTCCCCCTGTTGATCAGGAGGCCCCCGAGGAAACCGGTCATGCCGATGGTAAGGGTAAGGAAGAGCAATTGACCTACCTTGATCTGCACGTTTGCCTGCTCAATAAAAACAGCGATTTTCTCCATGATCTGGATCTTATACAGTATCTTGTTCAGCGCGGGGATCTCGCTCAACAGTTCATCGCGCAGCAGCCCTGACATGCGCATGGTGCCGGGGTGACTGGCCTCCAGATTCGCCAGCCTCGCCTTTATCACGGCCCTGGTCGACTGCCTGAGTCCACCAATCATCAGGTACAGGGAGATCATGCCTGTTACAATTGCCATAAACGCAAGCAGTATGATCACAACCATGTTCATGGGAACCTCATTATTACGCGCCCGGCTCCTCCTTGAGAAGAGCGGGAGGATTTTTGGGAGGGTGATGCATCCAATATTCCCGTAATTCACCATCACCTGACCTCTCCCATCAAGGGAGAGGAGCCTATAAGGCGACTCTGAAGCAAGATACAGGGAATTGCAAGTTAATCATAAACGTAAAAGTCAAAACAATTTGCCGTAACGCGTTTCGACATCAGCAGTTACGTTGTTAGAGCTACGTCTCGAAGGTTTTGGGCGAGAGATGCACCCCCGCCTTCTCCAATCTCTCGGCAAACTTGGGCCATATCCCGTTCGCCTTGAACTCACCAAGCACCTTCCCGTCTTCATCGACGCCGGATATACGGAAGTGGAAGATCTCCTGCATGGCTATGATGTCGCCCTCCATGCCTACGATCTCTGTAATGCCGATGACCTTCCTGGCCCCATCGCTGAGCCTGGCAAGCTGTATCACGATGCTTATTGCCGAAGCGATCTGTTCCCGTATGGCCCTCTGCGGAAGATCCATTCCGGCCATCATGACCATGGTCTCCATACGTGACAGGGCGTCTCTCGGACTGTTTGAGTGGACCGTGGAAATGGACCCATCATGGCCGGTATTCATGGCCTGCAGCATGTCCAACGCCTCGCCGCCCCTGACCTCGCCCACAATGATCCTGTCGGGCCGCATCCGAAGGGCGTTCTTTACGAGATTTCTCTGGGTCACTTCCCCCTTGCCCTCTATGTTGGGCGGCCTCGTCTCAAGCCTGACCACATGATCCTGCTTCAGATGCAATTCCGCCGAGTCTTCAATGGTCACGACCCTCTCCCTGCTCGGGATAGATTCGGACAGGACATTGAGCAATGTGGTCTTGCCGCTCCCCGTCCCGCCGGATATGATTATGTTGGTCCTGGACTTCACGGCCCCTTGCAACACCTCGGCTGCCTGGGGACTCAGGGACCCCAGGGACAGAAGGTCGCTCATCTTCAAATATTCCTTGCCGAACCGTCGTATGGAAATGGCGGGGCCGTCCAGGGCAATGGGAGGTATGATAGCGTTGACCCTCGACCCGTCGGGCAGCCGCGCGTCAACGTAAGGAGACGCCTCATCGATCCGCCTGCCGACCTTGGATATGATCCGGTCAATGATCTGCATCAGGTGCGCGTCGTTCCTGAACACTGTGTTCGTCTTCTGAAGCTTCCCGAACTTCTCTATATATACGCTGCCAGGGCCGTTCACGAGGATATCAGATATGTCCATGTCGTGCAAAAGAGGTTCCAGCGGTCCGAGACCCAGGGTTTCATGCAGAATCTCCATGAGCAGACGTTCTCTGTCCGTCGCGCTCAAGGGGACGCCCTCCTCGATGATAAGGTCCTCGCTGATCAGCCTTATCTCCTCTTCGAGCCTGTCCCTGCCGATTTCGTTCAAGGCTGAAAGGTCCATCCTTTCCACCAGTTTTCGGTGGATGTTTGCCTTCAGTTCCTGGTAAGGGTCCCTCTGGACGGACCTTTTCAACAAACGGGCGGCGGAACCCTGTTCCGGCCCGGTATCTTCCGGCTTTTTAGTGCCCAGCAGCCGATCTTTTAGACCCATGTTTGTTCCTCCTCACCTTGTACCCAAGGTGTAAAACAGAGAGTTCGCTCTGTTAGCTGATCAGAATGATCTCATCCGAAAAAATTTGAATTTAGTCTTTTTGTAATAACTTCCTGAACAATGATTTTCTTTCTTCTTTTTCTTCTTTTACCAACTTCGGATAAAACGTCTTGTCTATGCCCCTGACAATGTCCTCTATGCTTTTGGTTATATTGGACGCCGGCGTAAGGGTCACCAGCGGGATGCCCCGGTTGATGGAGGTGACCACGTTCTGGTATTCGTTCGGGATCAGCCACGAAATCGGGTATTGCAGCGTGTCCTGAGCAGAATCCGCCTTGATGTCCTCGTTTGCCCCATACCTGTTTATAAGCAGCCTTACCTTGTCCTTTCCATAACCAAGGTCACGAAAAACCTGAAGGCTCTTCTGAATATTACGGATGGCCGGGAGGGTCAAGACCCCTACCAGCAATATCATGTCGGCGGCATCCATGACGGTCAAGAACCGTTCATCAAAGGAATATCCGCCGTCCACAATCACGTATCCTCCCATTCCTTTCAGGAGGTTCAGCACCGCCTTTATCTTCGACGCAGTGACCTCTTCCACCTCTGCGACATCCTTCGGCTCGGCAAGCACGTAAACGCCTGATTTATGCCGGGACATTGCACCTTTTACGTAATTGATGTCGATCCCGTTCACGTTCCGCGCGACGTCCGCAATGGTATAGTTCGGTTTGATGTTGAGGAAGGTCGAGACGTCCCCTCCTTGCAGATCGAGGTCCACGATCATCACGGGTCTCTCTTTATTCCGCGCCATCACGGCCGCCAGATTCACCGCAACCGTGGTTTTGCCGTACCCATCCTTGCTGCCCAGGACGGCGATTATCTTCCCCTCCGCCGCCGTGGTCTGGGGGATGGACCTACTGACCAGGACCTGCATGGTCACCTTCTCGATGGCCCTCGCAAGTTCCGCCTTATTAATGGGTTTCAGCAGGTAATCATCCGCTCCCGCGCGCATGGCTTCCAGAATAAGGTCGGAATCTTTTTGATCGCACGTAATAAAAACCGCGGTAAGAGGATATTTTTTCTTCACCCCCTCAACAAATGCCAGAATATTACCTTTATCGGACAGCTTCATTTCCACAATGACAAAAAGCGCAACAGTCGGCCTGTACCGGGAAAGCATCGAGTCGCCGGTCTTCAAGTCCGATGCCTTCAGAACCTGTTCAATATCCATGTCTTTCAGGTATCCTACGATTACCTCCATGGATACAGAATCGCGGTCTATTATCAGCGCTGACAGACGAGACATATTTCTGAAACTCCTTTTAGGTTTTTCTTATCATGACGAACTTGCTGGTTGGGCCATGCATGGGAGGCCTATCAAACTGCCCACGACACTGCCTCTTTTATGGGTTCCGCTTCGCTTGACTCAACCTGTCAAATATTTATTTGACAAGTACAGATTTATAACCTGGCGGTGGATTCGGATCACCGCAACTATAGCACTGTATTTGATCTATAATAATAATATCATTGGGAGGTGTATAAGGTTTACAAACGTCAACAGGTGGTCCATCGTCTTTATGGTTATACGGCAATTTCTGTTGACCACAGGCTGGCGATGATGCAGATGAACTACATATTGCTTTTATATGAATATTTGCATATTGGGTGACTGGTTGCGGAGCAGGCTGTTTGCCGGGAGGACACGGTGATATCACGGGCACAATAACCCACCAACCATAGATTTTTCCGCCAATGATATCTTTCATGTTGCTTTCGTAAGTTGGATCATACATTCTAGCTTCAAGATCTCTTAATACTGATGCGGCAGTACCGGTTGTTGAATACAGTGGAATTTTACAATTGTCTACAAATGGTGATTCTGCACAAATGTAAGCGCTTAAATCTGAAGCATTCGTTACTGGATCCGTAAGTGAAGTCCATGCGAACTGGTTTTCGAAAGGAGCAGACGTATCAGTCGACAGAATTCTGGGTAGGGATGTTGTTGAGCTACATGCAATATCGCAAAAATAGAAAAACGTGCTCGATCGTGCAGGTCTTGCCGCGATCGCCTCGGGTTGTATTTCTTGTTTTGTGGTATCAAATATCTTGCCAAAAATCCTCGGAAAACCAGCAGCATCCTTATTTGTGCTTCGCGCTCTCACCTGCACAGCATTTACGGGTGTTCCTCCCGCAGTATATGTATTTGCAGCCCAAGAACCAACAGTTATATCATTAATACCATTGTCTTTGGCTAGGACATTGCTGTCATCATTACTTAGATGAACCGGGCTTCCAGAGGCGCTATTTAATTCGGCGTACGTGATTGCCTCATGCCGTGCATCTGGTTGAATTGGATCATTAGTCCCATCCAGCTTGACAGCCCCCGCCAGTGCCGCGGCATCCGCCGCACCCTGGAGCTGGTTCTTTGTGTGATAGAAATAACCGATATCAATGGCAAGAGCGGCAAAGCCAAGTAAGACAACAAGGGAAATGGCCACAAGGACCAGGATCTGACCTCTATTCTTTTTATATGAATTAACCATGTTAAATCCCTCCTTCACGACGAAAAGAGAGCGGGCAACAACAAGGGTTGTCCCTTCATTATTCCGCTTTCTTCGTTTCCTCTTTTGTCTCTTCCTTTATGACTCCTTCGCTCATATCCGGCACCAGAGGTATCCAGCGCACTCTGTCCTCTTCACCAGGGGTTATGGTCGTCATCCCCTTAAGGTCCGGTCCCTCTCCCTTGGGGAAGGGCTTCTTGAGTAGCGGTGTGATGATCACTATCAGCTCTGTCTCCTTGTTCTGAAAGTTTTTGCTCCTGAAAAGGGCCCCTATGATCGGTATGTCGCCGAGGATCGGGAACTTGGATATGGCCCTGCTGGCCTCGCTCGATATAAGCCCTGAAAGGACCAAACTTTCACCCTCTTTCAGGTCTACCACTGTGCTAGTGGAACGCTTATTGATGATCGGGAATTGCCCCTGCGACAGAACTGTCGGGGTTGAAGGATCAATAGTACTAACCTCCACCGGGTCGATCTTCAGGTTTATGAACCCGTCCTTGAGGAGTGTGGGTGCAAAATCCAGCTTCACCCCAACCTCCTCGAACTGGACACTGACCGAGCTTCCGCCGGTGCCGGCGATAGTTGTCGTAGTAAAAGGTATCCTCTGGCCGGCAATAAATTTCCCCTTTTCCCCGCTCTTTACCACAAGATTCGGTTCTGCCAGGGTTTTGAAGAGCCCTTTTTTATCCAATGCCTTTATCGATGCAGCAATATTTGAATGTATGCTCCAAAAAGTCGCTGTTGTGTCAGCTCCAAGAGTAAGAGCGGGCATATCATTTTTCAAAACCGGTCCCGCGAATGATCCGCCGGCATAGCTTGTTCCACCCCACTCGGATCCCCAAAAGCCGAAATTTATCCCAAGGTCTCTTAAAGCGGACCTGCCTACCTCGGCCACCTTCACCTGGAGCACGATCTGCTGGTGCTGGTGGGCGGCTACGTCCAGATTAAAGAAGGTATACTGACCCGTGGCGTCCCATATGATGAGGTTTGTGCTGCCGGCATTTTTCCCGATGATCAGCAACTGCCTGGGAGTTATCGTCTCGATATCTGCGATTTCACTGTTGCTTATAGCCGCCTTTCTTATATCGGTCCCTACTGTCAGCACCTGGGACTGCCCTGTTTCCACGGCCACACTTACAGCCGGGGCTTCGGCCAGAGAATGCCCGGATATAAAAATGACGAGCGCCCCCATCATGAACACGGTTTTCAGCCACTTGACACCGTCGAATGTTTGCCTCGCCGCCATATCCACCCCCGCTATGTTCAAGACGTTTTCACGTTTCATTTCGACACCTCGCTTCTTTTCCAGAAGCCGCCATCTTCAATAAGCCTCTCCTGGCTCCTCGTTGTCCCGCCCTTGCCGGATTTTATCACGGTGATATTCATCACTTCTTCTTTTTCTTGAACGGGTACGGCACTGGTTGGTCGAGCACTGGTCCTACGAGCAACGACAGGCTGACCGCTTCCACCCAGCAGGTTGGCAGTCGAGGCCCCTTTTGTTGATGCAGGGGCATTGTCCTTTGCGCCGCGTAAAAGGAGTTGAAGGGTCCCGACGTTACTGGCCAGGGCCAGCTTTTCCGCCTCCTCCGGAGTAATGGAAACAGTGACGGTCGGAACCTGAATGGCCTTCCCTTCTTTTTGCTCCATCTTCTGACCCACGGCCAGTACCCTCAGGTTCTGAAGGACAATCTTGCTTATTCGCTGCCCTTGGGGTGGGGTGGTGGTAACTATAACATCAACCGTACTATTTGGAAGGACGAATCCCGCCACTCCTGCCACGTCGTTTACCGCAACCGCCATAGCCCTGTGACCTTCCGGAATGATGTATGTCATGACGCCTGACTTGGAATCGCCGGAAGCAAGCTTTGCCTCCATTAGAGGCTCTCCCACGACGATATTGCTCACAACAGTCCTTCCGACCAGGAGACCCGGGTCTTGGAAGGTCCCTGGTGGGACATTAGCCTTGGGCCATAGGACTTTTTTTAATTGCCTCTGCTCGATAGTTGAACCCAGGGGGATATTTTCAGCCGCCGCTACAACCTCGATCATGCCTACCTTCGCCCTCTCCACCTCCTGCTGCTTGGACTGAAGATAACTCCAGATCGAAAAAGTGGCTACACCGGCCAGCACAACAGCCACGATCAACACCATTATTATCATCTTTCGTCTATCCATCGTGTCCCCCTTGGTAAAAGTTCTGTTGTATTGTCAATGAAGATTATTTCACGGCTCCAAACGGTACGTTGCGGTCCTTGTTAGCGTTATATCATTACCATTTGTATCTTTCAGCATCGGAAGCAAACCGGGAACTAGCGTTATGAACGGTTCAGTAACCGTCGCAGTTACCGAGCTCCCCACTGCCAGGGTCGCACAATTGGGGACATCTATATGAGTAGGTGGATCAGAATAATTAGGTATTGCCGCCGCACCTGCATTTATCGCAGTCTGTTGCACCTTGGCAACTGCACAAGTCCTCGCCGCAATATTTGCGGCATTTTTTAGCAGATCCGCCCTATACCATGCTCTTCCGAATTCGACAATGCCGAAAACCAAAAGGAACAGCAATATAGCCACGAGAGCGAATTCCACCGCGCTCTGGCCCTTTTCATCCTTCAATTTAGAGAGAATGTTTGCCATCGTTAGCTCCGATAATAAATCAACTTAATTTAACGAACTAAGGCTGTTGCAAAAAGCTGAAATGACCAAATGGCGTTGTTACCTCATCTCCAGCAACAGTGACACTACCGCCCCTGCGGAGATGGCGATTGCATAAGGAAGCTTTTCCTTCCTGGCATAATCCGGGATCTCCAACGCTGACCATCTCCGGGTATAGTAAGCGGTCCTGACAGACTCACCTAATATCCTCATATCGACCTTTTTCATAACAAAGGCCATCCTGATGACCGCCATGACCCCGCCTATTATTGCCATAGCAAGAAATGTCATGAATGCGAACCATGGCCCCTTGATGGCGCCTATGGCCCCTAACAACTTCACATCTCCAGCTCCCATCCCCCCTGCGGCATAAGGGAGATAGAGAAGGGCCATCCCGATAAATAGTCCTGCCGTTGAAACCAAAAGTCCGATGAAACCGTTCTCCATAAAAGCCATGGCTAGCCCTGCCGCTATGGCTGAAAAAGTAACGATGTTCGGGACCTTTTTAGACCTATAGTCAAAGACAGCTGCAATAACGATAACAGCCATCAATATCGCATTCTCGTTTATTATCATTGTCCGGTCAGCACATTGAACTTGTTCTCTAAGCTGGTTGCACAAATCATTTTTCAGGATTATCGGTAATTCTGGTCCCTTAAGCCTGTCATTCCAAGCGCAGCGAAGAATCTCGTTTTTGAGCGTCTCAGTGTAAACTCCGTTAAAAATATTATGCCATAAGGGTCTTCATTTTTATGTTCTCAATCCCGTTCAATAAGTCTGTCATTTCTAATGGGGTAAATCTCTCGACGAAAAAATTAAAGCGATCGCCCCTGCCTTGCGGCAGGGGCAACCAAAGCTAGGATTTGTCAATCGCATTTTTACCGCAGAACCGTGTTGCGGTCCTGCTTATGGGGCTGCTGGGGGTGCAAGATTGTTTCCGATATTGTTATATGTATTACCAACAGTCCCTCCTAGGAACTTCAGGGCGACTATTACGACAATTGCTACTAAAGCGATGATCAATGCATACTCTACCAGCCCCTGTCCCTCTTCATTACCGATAAACCCTCTAACCTTCTTCATCAAATTTTTCATCTTTTTTCACCTCCTTTCATATACATACAATCAGTTTTTTGTTGCATCACGATGTTTCGTGCTTCATTATATCGTAATATATGCCCGACGTGTTCTTTTATAATGAAAATAGTAATTGTGTCTTGATAGAAAAAAACTGAAAATAGCTGTAGTAACAGCTCGTATGATTTAAATAATACATTTATTATTAGTTTTGTCAATGAAAATGTTGTTGACCCCAAACTCAGCGATAGAAAAAGATTCAGAGCAACAAAAAACCTTGCCGGCAGCCGGAGGCTGTCATCTGGAAGACATCCGGGAACTCAGGCAGGAAGGACCGCTCTTAAAGCTGGTGGAACACGATGAGATCCCCGACCCGGACACCATTGGGGACTGGCTCCGGCGCATGGCTGACCCCGCAAGCGGACAGGCAGGCCTTGTGGGGCTCGGACAGGTTTGCGATACCATCAATCATCGACTCCTTCGACGGGACAAGCGCACCGACTACACATTGGATGTTGATGCCACGCAGGTAGAGGCAGAGAAAGAAGACGCCCTGTTTACCTATCAGGGAGTCAAGGGCTACATGCCGATGCTCGGATTCTTATTCGAGCCTGGCGTGTGCCTGCATGATGAGTTTCGAGAGGGAAATGAGTCTCCGGGATCGAAGCAGGTTCCCTTTTATCACCAGTGTAAAGAGCGGATGCCACAGGGCAAACGCATAGCCTTCTACCGCGCCGACAGCGCCTCCTACCAAGCAGAGGTGATCAACGATCTGGAGACTGATGGGGTTCTTTGGGGGATCACTGCGGATCAGGATGTCGCGGTCAAGGCAATCATTCGGGATATACCTGAGGACAGCTGGCAGGATCCCCGGCCTGGCTGCGGATATGAGGTTGTCGAAGCCGTCCATAGCATGAACAAAAGCAACGGTTCATTCCGTCTCGTGATCAAGCGTGAGCTGCGTCTCCAAAACGATCTCTTCACGGCATCCGAAGGCAAGTACCACCATCATGTGGTAGCCACGAACTGGCCGGAAGAGTTAAAGGACGGTCAGGCGGTGCTCACCTGGCACAACCAGCGCGGCCAGGCGGAGAACTTCAATAAAGAGTTAAAGACGGGCTTCGGCCAGGACCAGATGCCCTGCGGTCAAAGCCATGCCAATGCTGTGTACTTTCGCATCGGGGTGATCGCGTACAACTTGTTTGTCGGATTCAAGCGTCTTGCCTGCCCAGACTCATGGGCGACGCACACCATTGCCACGATCCGCTGGAAGCTTATCCAGCTGGCCGGAAGAATCGTGCATCATGCAGGCCGTGTGGTCCTGAAGCTGGCGACAGATGCGGACAAGCTAAGCCTCATCCACGCAGTAAGACAACGATGCTATGAGCTTGCGACGTGAAGGATAGGTGAGCTGAATCGAGGGAATCAAGTGCATCCGTGGAGAACCGCGCGCTGCTGTTGCACAAATGCTCCTCGGATGACGCCTCTGTCGACGAAGTAACGCGCTGGCAGTCTTTGCGGACGGATGACCTTCGATAGAGCTCAAAAAATCGCTCTGAGCGGCCTCACAGAAGGCCTGTTAAATTTCTATCGCTGTTCTTGGGTTGACCTTCCCCCTTGTTTTCTAACGCTTAATACAGTACAATAGCCTCCACTCGTGAGGACAACATGGACCCCTATTCCAAAGACCAACTGCTGTCGTTCTACAATTTTCATCTGAAAAAGTTCGGCGACAGGCCCGAAGCTCTCCGCTGGACACCGCAGGGGCAGCTCAAACGATACCATATGCTCGCTGACATAGCGCCGCCACGGGACCTGAACAATGCGACCGTGCTCGACTACGGATGCGGGACCGGGGACTTTTATAAATTCTTGAAGCGTCGGGGCATCCACGTGAAGTATACGGGCGTGGACATCAACGAAAACTTCATCAACCTGGCGAAAAGCAAGTACCCCGAGTGCACCTTCAAGGTCATGAATGCTGATGACGACCAGTTCGAAGGGTTCTATGACTATATCTTCATCTGCGGCGTATTCAATTTGCAGGTCCCCGGCGTTGACGATGATCTGAAGAACGCGCTGGTCACGCTCTTCAGGCACTGCAACAAAGGCCTGGCGTTGAGCGCCCTCTCGTCGCACACGCCCATCAAGGACCCCGAGCTCCACTTCACCTCACCTGGTGAGATGGTGAAGTTCTCCCTCGAGAACCTGTCCCCCTCCATCGCCCTCAGGCATGACCGGATCCAGTACGACTTTACCCTCTATGTGTATACTTCGTTAAATGAGGTCGCGCTGTAAGGTCTACCAAGAGATTCCGCACTGTATGCTGATCGCTTCCTGTCTTGACGTCTCTTTAGCAGTAACATAAAACAACTACTCAGGCCTGTCTCGCGCAAAGCCGTACCCTGCTGTTGCCATAACGCGGGCATAAACCAAGAACGCAAAGAAAAGCATACCCCTTACAGATTGAGGGTAAATACCCTTCGCTGCCTTCAAGGAGTTCAATCCTTTGGTTTAGAAGTCATCCCGGCTATAGTGAACAACCTGAGCAGATACTCTTATTTATTCATTCTTTCTTTGCGTCTTTGCGCCTCAGTGTGGCCCTCTTCTTGGCCATTGCGCGAAAAATGGTTTTGATTAAATCATGGTTATGTTGATCTGAAACCTCCTGAGAAGTTTCAAAAAGAGCCCATATCTCGGCACAACCACGGACGCTCTGTTCGATCACGACCTGAAAAATCCCTTATAAAACTTCATGGCCCTCCCTTGGTACGCGTTGAATATTCTTTCCGATTCCGCTGTAATGGAAGCGACATCGACCCCCTGCTCCCGTGCCAACCAGTCCCGGACAATAGTGGGAGTGACTTCGATATGGAACTGGAGCGCGTATACCCGGTCGTTGTATCGGAACGCCTGGTTCGGGAAGATGTCAGACGACGCGAGCCGCACCGTGCCGCGCGGCAGATCAAAAGTGTCCCCGTGCCACTGGAACACCTGTGCGGCGTTCCTGTCGGGAAGCGCAAGGGCGGACATGAGAGGGTCGCTCATCCCGTCAGGGTCCAGCGCCACCTCGTACCAGCCGATCTCTTTCTTCGGACCGGGATAGACCTTTGCTCCGAGCGCATGGGCCACCATCTGCGCGCCGAGGCATACGCCGAGCACATGCTTATTCGACTTGATCGCGCGATCGATGAACAGCGCCTCGTTGACAAGATAGGGATATTGTTGCATCTCATACACCGCCATGGGGCCGCCCATGATGAGGAGGTGGGTGAAGGAATCCGGATCAGGCACTGCATTCCCGGTGCTCATTTCACAAATGGAATAAGGGATCTTTTCGGAATTGAGATAATCAGCGATCGTACCAGGTCCTTCGGAGAAAACATTTTTAATGATAAGAACATGCATGCAATACCCCTATGCGTTCTTCGTAAAAAACACAAACGCCATCGACGGCCTTTTGGACGAAACTGAAGTGACGAACTGGATACTCTCGAAGACATACCCCTTTGCTGCCCACTCGTTCAGGGTCCGCTCGATCTCTTCATCTGTCACTGTACTGATTTCAACGACCTTGTATTTCATGACTGCATTATAGGAAAGTGCCCGTCATTTTTCAATATTTTTTCGATGAACGCAAAAAATTTCCTGTTGCTATTCATGGGCAGAGTCCATATAATCTGCCCATGCTGAAACAGAAAAAAGGGACGCGCACCGGCCTCGATCTCGTCGACACGCTCTGGCCTGGTGACCTCAAGGGCGCGCGCGTCGGGCTTGTGGTGCATCCCGCCTCGGTCAACAGCAGACTGGAGCACGCGATCACCGTCTGCATGCGCTCGACGAAGTTCAAGCCCGCCGCGCTCTTCGGACCCCAGCACGGCATCCTCGGTCAGACGCAGGACAACATGGTCGAGTGGGAAGGTGTCCGCGACCCCGGTACGGGCCTGCCGGTATACAGCCTTTACGGAAAAACGCGCAAACCCCGGCCCGAGATGCTCGCCAATGTAGATGCGCTTGTGATCGACCTGCAGGACGTGGGCAGCCGCTACTATACCTTCATCTGGACGCTGGATCTCTGCATGCAGGCCTGCCGTGAAGCAGGCAAAACGATCGTCGTACTCGACCGCCCGAATCCCCTTGCCGGCCATATCACCGAAGGACCGGTGCTCGACCCCGAGTTTGCATCGTTCGTCGGGCTGCGGCCGTTGCCGGTGCGGCACGGCATGACCATCGGAGAAGTGGGTGCATACCTTCGTGACACCTTCTCTCCCGGTCTCGATTATGCTGTCATCCCGATGCAGGGATGGAAACGGACGATGTGGTTCGATCAGACGCGCCTGCCCTGGGTCATGCCTTCTCCCAATATGCCGACACTCGATACGGCGCTCGTCTATCCCGGCATGTGCCTGTTCGAGGCCACGAACATCTCGGAAGGCCGCGGAACGACACGGCCGTTCGAGCTCTTCGGCGCCCCGTTCATCCATCCGGAAACCCTGGTGGCCGTGCTCAAGGAATTCAAGCTTCCCGGTGTGCTGTTCCGGCCGCTCTCGTTCCAGCCCACCTTCCAGAAGCACGCGGGCCTGCTCTGCGGAGGCGCACAGATCCATATTACGGACCGCGAGAAGTTCAAGCCGTTCAAGACCGGCGTGGCGATCCTGAAAGCGATCCACAACACCTACCCGCGCGATTTCACGTGGAACCAGCCGCCTTACGAGTACGAGGAGGTCAACCTCCCGATCGACATCCTTGCAGGCTCCAGCCGGCTGCGAAAGGACATCGAAGCATGGAGTGACCTTGATGAAATGGAAAAATGGTGGAAAAAAGAGGCGAAGGCGTTTGACAAAATAAGAAGGAAATACCTGATCTATGAATAATCGTCTCGCAGAGTATGCAGAGGAAAGCACGGCAATGCCTCGGGTTTAAAACCAAGAAAAGAATTTGATGTTGCCGTTCTCTGCACCCCCTGCGCCTCTGCGAGAGACCGCTTTTAACATGCCCAAATTCCCGATCAACATATTCCTCCCCGCAGCCGGACTCGGCGAGCGGCTCAGGCCGATCACTAACCACCTGCCCAAACCGCTGCTGCCGGTCCTCGGCAAGCCGCTGATCGACATCATCCTCGAACGGCTCACCGCTGTTTGCGATGGAAGGATCGGCATCAACCTCCATTACAAGCCTGAGCTGCTGCGAAGCTGGGCACGGGCTTCCGTCCACGCAGACCGAATCCGGTTCTTCCCCGAAGACCCGATCCTCGGCACCGGAGGCGCGCTCAAGAACGCCGAAGAGTTCCTGTCAACCGGCCACTTCCTGGTGCACAACTCGGACATTCTTCTGGATATCGACTTTGAACAACTGATCGATACCCATCTCGCGTCAGGAAACATCGCCACGCTCGCGACACATAAGCATCCGAAGTACAGCAACGTGGTAGTTGATGAACATGACCTTCTGCTTGATGTAGAAAATCCAGGGGATTCCCGACCAGACCCGAACACCATTGCCAAAAAAGTCGCCTACACCGGCATTGCCGTCTATTCTCCGAATATTCTGAAATTCCTGCCCCCTGGCATCTCCCACATGACCGTGGCCTGGATCGCAGCCGCGAAAGCCGGACATCGGGTACAGGCGCTCGACCTTACCGGCGCTTATTGGAATGACATCGGCACACCGGCCTCGTATGCCGCGGGCGTGCTCGATGCCTTGAGGGAGAACGGGGAAACCGTTTATTTGTCCCCGGCCGCTGAATGCGGAAAAATCGGCATAGACGGCTATATCGTGATCGAATCGGGAAGCGAGGTCCGGGACGGAGCATGGCTCCGAAACTGCATCGTGATGGCCGATGCGCGGGTCTCAGGCAGACACGAAAACCGCATCATCGGTCCTGACTATGCCATCGATCTCAAGGAAACAGAGATGCAGCCCTCGCTCCACAGCCGGGAGCAAAAGAGGGTCGCGCTGAACGACCCGCTGTTTGCCTCTTACTTCGGTTTGAACGAACAGGTCATAAATGCCGGCGAGGCAGAGCTGGTGGATGCGGACCTGATCGGCCTCGGCGGCTCTGACAGGCGTTACTTCCGTGTGCGGAATGATGGGAAAACGGCGGTGCTCATGGAGTGCAGGCCCGATGACCCTGATTACGAGCGCCACCTCATCTATACCCGCTTCCTCGAGGCCCACTCTGTCCCGGTGCCGGGACTCATAGCCTTCGTCGATGATGATAAACGCGCCCTCTTCGAAGACCTCGGCGACACCAGTCTCTACTCATACCTGAAGCTTCCCCATGACAACGGACATATCGAGGACATCTATCGAAGCGTTCTCGATATCCTGATCATGCTCCACAGCCGGGTCACCAGGCATATCCATGAATGTCCCCTGCTCCGGGACCGGGTCTTTGGTTATGACTATCTGAGATGGGAAACAAGCTATTTTCTCGATCGGTTTGTTACGGGACTCCAAAAGGTAGTGCTGAAGAATAGGCCGGCGTTGGAGCGGGAATTTCATAGCCTCGCTCAGAAGGTTGACACCTATCCCAAGGGTGTGATCCATCGAGACTTCCAATGCCAGAACATCATGATCACACCCGGCGGTATTCCCCGGGTCATCGATTTTCAGGGCGCGCGAATGGCCCCTGCTGCATACGATGTCGCCTCGGTCCTCTGGGACCCCTACCACCGGCTCGACGATGGTGTTCGTGAACATTTGATCGATTATTACGTGGGCGAGATGGAGCGGAATTCAGCGGGCTTTCAGGAGGCAGTATTCAGAGAGAGCCTCATCCCCTGCCGCCTGCAGCGCCATATGCAGGCACTCGGCGCATACGGATTCCTCTCCGTCGTAAAAGGGAAGAAGTATTTCCTCAAGCACATCCCGGAGGCGCTCAGACTGCTTAGGGAAGAGACCGCTGCAACGAAAGATGATTATCCAAAACTCTACGAACTTGTGCACGGCCTGTCGTAAACTTACACAGCGCCTTTCGCCTTCAATGCCTTCTCAATTGCGGCGATCTGCTCGTTAAATAACTTGCAATCCTCTTCATATTCGGTCGCCATATTCTGTGCCTTCTCAGCGCCGATATGCACCGAAGTCTTGCCGAAGGTGAACGCGTGCAGGTCTTCAATGTCGCAGAGGTTGTCCTTGAGCCTTTTGAGCTCTGCCTTGAGTTCTTCGATTGACAGTTCTTCCAGTCTTCTCGTCATAATAAAAGTGTCTTCTCCTTCCTGCTGGTATCCGTGTTCATCAATGTGAATCCGTGACAAAACCGTTGCTACGCTAATTTGCCTATATAGTCAAGCGCCTCGTGCCGGTCCGTCAGCATACCCTCAGCCTGGCGCTCTTTGATCTCTTCAAGGATCTCTCGGAACTTCGGCCCCGGCTGTAATCCGAGATCGATCAGGTCCTGCCCGGTCACGAGCGGCCTGGCCTCGACCTTCATGAACTCTGTAAAGTAATAATCCAGCACCAGTGCCATGGACTTCGTCGTGTCCGTGAACGTCTCCTTCGGCATGATCTCGAAGGTCGCGCGCGCATCCGCCTGTGCGAGGACCAGGCTTTCCGGCAGGGCGTCGCCGAGGTCCCGGCAGTAGCGGTACATGGCGTTCTTGCTCGGCCCGCCCGGAGTGGAAAGATTGAACAGCCGCATGTGCTGTTTGATGACCTTCGTGACCGTTTTCTCCGTGTCTCGCGAAAGCCGGAATCGTTTGCAGATAGATGCCGCCTTTTCAGCACCAAGGTTATCATGTCCGTGGAAACGAACATGGTCATCGGCCTTGCTGAAGGTCTCGGGCTTTGCATTATCATGGACCAGGCAGGCGAACCGGAGAGCCGCCTTGCGAGGGACATGCTGTTCAAGGTTCTCCTCAAGATGTGCACGGACCGTTTCGCCATGGTCAGGCGATATGTTCGGCAGATCGTCAAGCACGCTGTCTATATAACCGGCGGTCTTGATGGAATGGGTCAGTACATCGTGAACATGATACTTGCCTGGCGCGAACCCGCGAAGAGGTTCGAGCTCGGGGAACAGCGGAGCAAGCAAACCAAGGGAATCCATAAGCATGAGGTGCTTTTCAGCATTTCGCTCTGAGAGGATCAAAAAGAGTTCGTCCCGCACACGTTCAGGAGAAGGCTTGCTGATGAGCTTCGAACGTTTCCGGATCTGCTGTGCAGCGGCATCTTCTATTGTAAATCCCAGTGTTGCCGCAAACCTTACCGCGCGCAAAAGCCTGAGCGGGTCTTCATCTAGCACCGCGGGTTTCGTCACACGTATCAGTTTATTCTGTACGTCTTCCCTCCCATGAAACAAATCGATCAGACCGTCGAAGGTTCTCTTCCGGATGAATTCCCGCAGATCCAGCGCCATGGCATTGATGGTAAAGTCACGTCGTCCGAGATCGGCATCAAGATCAGGTCCTTCGAAGTTCGTGAAGTCGAACTGAATGACGTCATGGTCTGCCTGCTTGACCACACGCGTGATCTTCCGATCTTCATCGAGAAAGAAAAAGCTCGCGCCGATCACCTCGGCAAACCTGCGCGCCACATTCTCCGAGCCTGAGGCCATGAGGAGGTCAATGTCCCTGATATCCTGCTTGCCGATCAGCAGGTCGCGGACCGAGCCGCCTACGAGGTAGATCTTTTGCGGGGTGAGAGAAGGAAGGTCTGAAAGATATGTCCCGAATGGAGCATTCATGGCTGAAGATAATTATACATGATGATGGGGCTGATCGTCACGCATCCGATGTTTTTTCTGCAACGTCCTCACCCGTGACCTTCCTGATCTGCTTCAACCGTTTCCGCCGCTCTTCCCGGGTAACATACCAGTCCTCGATGAGCGTCTCGATCAGGCCGATCAACAGCTCTGCCTCGCCGGGCTCGGTGTCGAGGATTTCAGCACCGTCGCTCTCCATACGGGTCCCGGTCATTCCACTCTTCCTGATGGACTCGATGGCCTCCCAGGTAAGGGGGTCGACCGTGCCTCTGATCTGACGGAACTCATCGTTCAGACTGCCGGGCTGGACTTGCCAGTAGTCACGTATCATCGCCGAAAGACAGCGCCGTGACAGGGCCGCTGCGACCTTTGGGCTGAGCTCGATCGTGAGACAGGCCTCCTGGTAGTCTTGCAGAACATGCTGAGGAATGGCAACAGGAAAGGACCGGGCGCGCGACGGCGGGACAAGGTTCCATGTCTTGAGGTGCTTGCCCGTGTAGGAACGGTTTCCGCTGACTTCCAGGCCGTGAAGAGAGGCGCTCAGGAAGAATTTTCCACACTCGGGATTGGGGCACACCACGAACTTGCTCACCAGTCGGCGGGGACCGTCTGCGTTCGGCAGGGTAAGGTCGGCGAAGGCCACCTGCCGTCCCTCCTCGGTCACGGTCTGCTCCCTGTTGCAGTAGGGGCAGTACCAGAGATATTCGCTCACGTTTCCCTCCTTGAACCGCCACCCATCATCTTATGTGTCAGATACTGTCATTGTTGCTCTCAATATTTCCGTCAGGCTTGCCTCTGTTTTCGCTTCTAATCTTTTTTCTTTACGGCACTCTCTGTTTTCTTCGAAGAATTCATTGAGGTCCTGTATTTTCTTATGCAACTCTTCCCTCATATTTTTGATCTCTTTATCTTCGCCATGTTTTTTAAAGTAGACAGTATTTAACGCCGACAGGGCCTTGATTAATTCACCTGTTGCCGATTCCATCGTTGTCCCATCCTTCAATCTTTCTTCTTTGCAGCATTGCATTATTGATTCGATCGCATCCAGGCACTCGGTAAAAAGGGTCTTCGCCTGAATTCTCATGCCCTTTCGTTCAAGATACACCATATTGCTTGCAACGTAATCCTCATTGCTTTCTTTTTTTGCCGCCTCTTTATTTATATTGATCTTTTCAGTCAGCTGCCCCATCTTATTCTTTATATCTTCCCTTATCCTGACCGCTTCTTCTGCATATTTTCCATGTGCAATAATCGCATCTAATTGTTCAAAGACAACCTTGACACCTTCGACTATTTCCTGATAACGGGCAAGCTTAGGATAGTTTTCTCTATTTTCAGCGTCTATTATGGTACTTATTGCTGATGCTTCGGCAGGTATTCTAAAAGGTATCTTTTTTTTCTCTTCTTTTTTTCCAAAGCCAAACAAATCTGCAATGCCCATATCCACCATCCTATTCCAACTATCTGACTTACTTAGCTCTCCAGCAGCCCATTCAGCAAGCCCTCATCCCACTCCTTCGTGATGACGACCTCGCCGATCTTCTTCGGCAGGACAAACTTCACCTTGCCGCCCTCTGCCTTCTTATCGATCTGCATCGTGCCCAGTAATTCGGCAACGGAGGGTCTTCGACTGAGGGCGGTGAAGTCCGCAGGCAGGCCGTAGGACGTGATAAGCTTCTCCACGCGCCCGGGCACCGAGGCATCGCACAAGCCTGTCTTGTATGCGAGTCGCGAGGCGTAGACCATGCCGATGGCGACGGCATGGCCGTGGCGCATGGTGTAATTTTCAGCCTTCTCGATGGCATGGCCGACCGTGTGGCCATAATTCAGGATCGCGCGGAGACCGCCCTCCCGCTCGTCCCTGCTCACGACCTCGGCCTTTATCTCACAGGAGCGCCGAATGACGTGCTCCAGCGAATCGGGATCGAGCGCGAGGATCTTTTCCCGGTTCTTGTCGAGGTATTCGAAGAACGCAGCGTCCAGGATCACGCCGTACTTGATCACCTCCGCCATGCCCGAGAGGAACTCTTCTTTCGGCAGGGACGTGAGCACGCTCAAGTCCATCAAAACTTTCTTCGGCTGATGGAACGCGCCGATCATGTTCTTGGCCATTGGATGGTTCACACCCGTCTTGCCGCCCACGCTGCTGTCAACCATCGCGAGGAGCGTGGTCGGAACCTGCACAAAAGGTACGCCCCGCATGAACGTCGCAGCAGCGAAACCCGTGAGGTCGCCGATCACACCACCGCCGAGTGCCACCAGCGCGGACGTGCGGTCAAAATAATTGGTCAGGAGCGCAGTATAAATGGCATTGGCCCAGTCAAGGTTCTTATACTGCTCGCCATCGGGGACTTCGATGGACATGACCATGAACCCTGCTGCTTTGAGACTGTCCACTACGCGGCGGCCATAAAGCTTCTTGACCGTCGGGTTCGTGACGAGGGCCATCTTCCGTCCGAAACCGAGGCCCTTCAGGCGCTCGCCGGTCTTTTCAAGGCTTGTGCCGATCTCGATATCGTAGCTTCGGTCGCCAAGACTCACATTAACAGTATGCATGTCTGATTCTCTCTTTGATCGCTCTGATGACGTCGTCGACGGACTTGTCGGAAGTGTCAATGCAAACATCGGCCTGGGCATAGAACTGTGCGCGGCTGTCGAGCAGTTCTTTGATCTTCACCTTCGGGTCCGCCGTCTGGAGCAGGGGCCGGTGGGTCTCGTGCTTGATGCGCTCGTAGATCACATCGGGACTCGCGGCGAGGCAGACTACGAACCCGCCCTTTTTGAAGGCCCCGCGGTTCCGGTCCTGGATCACCGCACCACCGCCGGTGGAGACCACCTGGCCTTCGCCCGTCATGACCTGCCCGATGATCCTTGCCTCGACCTCGCGAAAGTAGGGTTCGCCGAATTTTGAAAAGATGGAGGTGATCGACAGATTCTGGTCGGCTTCGATAAGCTTGTCAATGTCC
>Ga0210377_10000702_pt1 | contig 31878 bp, 32 predicted proteins | sample PLM4_65_b1redo_FD_155480 | JGI IMG/M metagenome (GOLD analysis project Ga0210377, IMG submission 155480) | Groundwater sediment microbial communities from an aquifer in East River, Colorado, USA - PLM4_65_b1 redo | ecosystem: Environmental > Terrestrial > Soil > Riparian zone | place: USA: East... | reverse complement strand
AATAATCTCGTGATCGGCCTGGTGTTTACCAAAACCCAATTTGCTTATCTCCCACATGCCAGACGCTTTTTCGACGCTCATCCCTCCCACGCTTTCGCTCTCATCTCTCGACTTTAAGAAAGCCCTGATGTCAATAAAGATGGTATTGTAAAAATATTTTGGTTATGTTATAAACGCCATAATGAGTTGTCCATAGTGACAACCAAAAACCTACAGGCTCTTTAGAATCATAAACCGCAAGACTCACTTAAAATCGTTCCCTAAAGTTGGAAAGTCAGCGATGCAGGACAGACACTCATAACCCGAAGGTCGCAGGTTCAAATCCTGCCCCCGCTATAAAAAAGGCACTCAAAAAGTGCCTTTTTGTTTTAAAAGTCAGCGGTGATGGGATTAGGGCTCGTAACCCATGGGTCGTAGGCTCTAGTGCTAATCCGCTATACGAGACGAAATATTGTTAGTTGAAATAATTAAGAAAAAACAACTTTGTGCAAATCCACAAAATTTTTTTCTCTACGGTCCAGAAGGAATTGGGCTCGTGACGCGTAACCATCGTTTGACAGCGGAGGACTAAGAACAGTTTATTTCTTTTCTTGCAAAACTAAATGCATCGGATGCTCAAAATTCTTGTTGATCTCGAATCGTGCGTTTCGAGTCCCAGCGATTCAGAAAATTCCCTTGCCAGGGCATCATCGGTTAGAAACCCATCACTCTTGACCTGCATGGCCAGCGCAATGGCTTCGGCTTCACCCGAGTCTAATTCCTCACGATGACTCCATTCACTAGCCTTCCCTTGAGCGGAGCGATTCAATTCTTCGATATTCACCCAACTCGGAAGGTCCATGCGACTAGCCAGTTCCTGAGAGACCACCGGTGGAATTAAAATCTGGCCAGCGGGTTCCAATAGATGGACGGCACTCGCCTCATCTAGGTGAAGCAGGGGACCGGTATCACACACCACGATGCGGTTCACTTTATTCCCGCCTTCTTCCTCTTATGTCTCGTGGCCCAGGCAATATCCTGTAATTGTTGTTTCTCAGTCAGTTTCTCCACCAACGCACGATCAACCATCGTTTTCGGTAAAAGACGGATCGAGCCATCCTGTTCCACAACGGCTTCCAGTAGATCACCTTCTTTCAAATTAGCCTTCCGGCGCGTGGAGGCTGGCAGCGTAATCTGACCATTGCTGCGGACTTGAAGATATTCAGTCATCTCAACTCCCTTCTGAAATATTGAGTTCCTGATTTCTCATAATTTTACAATAGTTTTGGAATTCAGTCAAATAAGTATATTGATGGGTCACCCTAAAAGCCGAAACAGAGCTCTGTGTACAGTTGGGATGTTGATGGTCGGTTATTCTTCATTGCCAAAAGCGGTTGGCTCGATCTCAATAGCCTCAGCCTATATGAAAAGCAAAAGAATTGTTTATAAAATCCCCATCTCAGAAAGGAAATTATTGACTGGTATCATATAATGTTACTTTAAGTCGAAATCAGTGGAACGTGAAACACAACGAGTTCGCGTAGTCATTGTTTCTAGCGCTTTTGCTTAAACCATTGGAACAAATTTCGAGACCTGCGAAGAAAGGTATCCCGTTTCTCCCGCGCGTAATCTCAAGCATGCAAGAAAAAAACCTTTGTTCGCAAGCGGGAATGAGGTGACTGTTTCCCACATGGGGGTGAGGGAGGTGTTTGGGGTTAGCAAGTTTCATGCGACTTTGGCATATCTTGCCGTAGTTTCAGAATATGAGTATTTAGATTTGCTGAAGCTGAGTTAAGTCTACTTGATTTCTATCAACCCCATCTTCATCGCTGCAAGCACAGCTTGTGCACGGTTGGGTTGTTTCATCTTGTCAAGGATGTTTTTTGCATGGCTTCTGATCGTTTCCTCGCCCACGGTTAATTGCTTGGCTATCTGACGATATGTGTTCGGTGTTGCCATCCATTCGAGCACTTCTAATTCACGCGGAGTCAATGAAATAAATGAAATAGATGAAGTGTGTTGTGCTTGGCTGTGCATTTGACTCAGGACCTTCTTCATCACGTCGGGATGAAGATACGCCTCGCCATGTACGATAGCATGGATCGCTCGCACCAGTTCCCCGGGTTCAATATTCTTCAGCACATACCCTTCAATGCCCCCGGCGACCAGATCAAACACGCGGTCGTCCACTTCCGTACCTGTAAGCATCATGATTTTTATTCCCGGATGTGACTTGCGCAATGCCAGCGCCATCTCCTGCCCATCCATTTCTGGCATGATCAGATCAACCAGGACGATATCTGGATTAAGACTCTGCGCTGCTTCCAAGCCGACTCGACCATCTTCCGCTTCGCCTACAACTTCGATATCTGGTTCCAGACGAAGGACCATCGCCAGCCCTTTGCGGACCACGGCGTGGTCATCTACGATCAACAGGCGAATGGACTCAGGCATGGTGATGTCCCTTGATCGGCAGGTTGATCATAATGCGCGCGCCGGCATTGGGTTGGGAAACGATCTCGCAATCGCCACCCATCGCGCGAGCACGTTCATGGATTCCTTGCAAGCCAAAATGTTCACGGTTTTGACTGCGCGATAGCGCTATGGATGGGTCGAAGCCTTTGCCTTCGTCTGAGACGACAAGATAAACCTCTTCATCGGTAACGGTTAGACACAAACGCGCCGATTGTGCCCCGGAATGTCGCGCAGCATTTGCCAAAGCCTCCTGCGCCATACGATAGACAGTTCTTCGTAGGCCAGCTGATAGTGAATTGAAATCACCATTGTTGCTGAAAATAATGCTGAACGAGTGCGGGCGACAACAACTGCCGACATAGTTCGTCAGATCTGCCATGAAAAGTTCGATGGTCAGCGCGGAGGGCCACAAGTCAAAGATCGAACGGCGGACTTCGTCGTGTGCGCTGTTGGCGAGGGATCGTAATTCGATCAGTTCGTTTTTGACATCGTCTGCTTTTTGAGGAAGCATCGTTATGCACGCGTCGAGAGAGTAGACAATGCCAAAGAGCGATTGTGCAACTGTGTCGTGAATGTCGCGGGCAATGCGATTACGCTCGGTTTCAACAGCGAGGCGTCGAGCGCGGTCAATGCATAGGATGGTCGTACCAAGCGCGAGCGCGGCTTGATTCGCAACAGTCATCAGAGTATTCTCGCGCTCGTAGGTGAGTCCAGATTCTTCGACGAGCAAAACGCCGACAGGGTGTTCTCTCAAATAGAGTGGCAGCATGGACCATTTATTTTGATTGAGCCAGTTATTGAGTTGTGGTTCTCGAATAAGGATTTCGCCATTGCTAACAAAACTTTGGCGGTTGAGCAAGGCTTTGATCACTGCACCATTTTCAGACTTAAGCGGAAGTGCCGGGATTTGAGGAAAAGTTTCTTCAGCTGGGTAAACTAGCCAGCCGCCCAGCTCTTCACGGGCGGGGTCAACCAGAGCGACGACAGCTTTTGAAAAGCCGAGATCAGTTGTGACTGCCCCAAGCACGCGTTCCTGCACGGAGATGAGATCGGGCGCGGCTTGTAATAACATGGTGAGATCGTGGATGATCTCCAGCTGGCGATGTGCAGTTGCAAGGTTCTCGTGTTTCTGGCCAAGTTCATCGCGCGCTGTAGTCAGTTCTTCGCGCGCCTGGTTAATATCCTTTAATAAGATGGATGGATAGGCAAAAAGAATTGGGATTAACCAAATCCCAGCGAGTTGAGTGGTCAACGCAATGAGGTCAGTTTGCTCCAGAGTGGTTTGTGAATTCAAATAGCTGCCAATTAAATACAGCGGTGTGAAAACCATGGATGTAGTCAACGCGCCGCGCATCTGAAAGAAAAATGCACCCGCCAGCAATGGACTTAGTACATATAAATAATAGGGACTATGGGAACCACCACTCAGTACAAGAACGCCTGCGGAAAACAGAAGGTCGATACTAATGAGTGTTGGGTGATTGATGACCAGTTGGTTAAGTTGACGATTAGCCAGAGAGACAATAAGGTTGGCGAGGAGCGCGATACCAAGGACCAGAACAGGGGGAAGCAATTGATGAAGCTGATTCTCGGTACTCAGTGTTAGTAATGCGGGAATCAAGGATGCCCAGCGAAAAGCCACCAGAAACGAAAACACACGGTTAGGATGGATGAAAGTCACTAGCTTTGTGAACATAAAAGTTATAAGATGATTATATCCGAGTTGTGTTGCGGAAAACTTCTGTATCCCCCGCGCGGGGGAGATGAAGTTCCCCTGTGTGCGGGATGGCGATTTGTCTGCCATTTCATTATTATTCACCCAACCTAAAGGAGGCCTTATGACAGATGTGATCAAGGAGGACCAGGTATTGGATTGTTCAGGTATGCTTTGTCCCTTACCTGTTGTAAAGACATCCAAGGCAATGAAGGAACTTCAATCCGGGCAGATCTTGAAAATGATTGCCACTGACCCTGGCGCTCCGCCTGATATGGAAGCCTGGAGCCGCCAGACAGGCAACGAAATGCTGCGCTCCATGACCGAGGACGGCAAGTTCATTTTCTTCCTGCGCAAAAAATAATTTTCAACCCTTCTAATTTCGATAAGAGGTTCATATGTCAAAATCAGATCCGAACGCTCCCAAGAGACTTGCCTTGATCGCAAGCAAAGGGACTCTTGACTGGGCCTATCCCCCGTTCATTCTCGCCAGTGCAGCCGGCGCGATGGATTGGGAGGTAGGCATTTTCTTTACCTTCTACGGACTGACATTGCTCAAACCGGAACTAACAGCCGCAGTCTCGCCTTTGGGTAACCCCGCCATGCCCATGAAAATGCCCTTCGGTCCCGAAGGCTTTCAAAATATCAACTGGCCCATGCCGAATATCCTCATGGCAAACGTGCCAGGGTTTGAGAGCGTGGCGACTGGGTTGATGAAACAGACCTTCAAAAACAAAGGCGTGGCCACGGTCGAAGAACTAAGAGGTATGTGCATTGAAATGGATGTGCGTATGATTGGCTGTCAGATGACGATGGATGTTTTTGGTTTCAAACGCGAGGACTTCATCAAGGAATGCGAGATTGGCGGAGCGGCAACCTTCCTTGAATATGCGGCCGATGCCGATGTGCAGTTGTTCATTTAGGAGGCGGTTAAATATGTCAACACTATCAATTGAAACCGACAACACACAAACTATATCTATAATGAAGGTCACAGGTCGGGTCGATTCGGAGACTGCTCCTGACCTTGAGACGGCATTATCAAAACTTCTGAACGAAAATAGGAATAAAATCGTTCTAAACCTGCAGGGTGTAGATTTCCTTTCCTCTGCTGGTTTGCGAGCGATGGTCAAAGCACTCAAAGGCGCTCAAAAGTCAGGCGGGGATGTTCGTCTCGCGGCAGTTTCTCAACCAATAGAAGTGATCCTCCGCACGGTCGGCATGATGCAGATGTTTAAGATGTATTCAACAAGCAAGGAAGCAGCGGCAGGTTTTTAGCCGCTTCCAAAATACGAGGAGAGGGCAGTTATGTTGTGGAAAACGAACGACCCTGATACCAGGAAGATTTTGTACGTGCAAACGCATGGGGAAAAGGATCCAGAGCGTACGGCAACCCCGTTCTTCCTTGCCACCGCGGGGGCGGCAATGGATAATGAAGTATGCATCTACTTCACGATGAATGGTCCGCAGTGTTTGGCAAAAGGCAACGGTGACAAGATCATCATTCCACGCAAGGGTGGCAATGGTAAAGAACTCAAGTATTTTATTGACCAGGCACAGGAGATCGGCGTGCGTCTGCTCGTCTGTCAGCCTTCACTTGACCTGCATGGCTACACCATGGACGATATGATCGAAGGTGTTGAAATGATCGGTGGCGCGGCATTCAATGATATGGCTTGCGATGCCGATGCGGTGATTGCGTTCTAGTTTACAACGGTGGTCGAGTAGCGCCGAGCGTTCGTTGCGAGGAGCATATCGAGACCACCACGTTTCAAGAAATATTTTGTTTGGTTGTAACTCGTTGATCTCGATACGAGCGAGAAAACCGCTCGCTCTACTCGACCAACGGATAATCAGGAGGCACACATGCCAACTACTCTTGAAAATTGGAATCCAGGCAAGGCTCAAGATCGCCATCCCGAAGCGACTTATGAGGATAAGGAACGTCTTTTTCTCGAAGTCAAAAATGACGTGCGCTACAAAGACTTCATTTATGGCTGCTACGAGTGCGGTATTTGTGTATCCGCCTGTCCCTCTGCACGTTTCTATGATTTCAGTCCGCGTGTGATCGCGCAGGCAATCGCACGCGAAGATGTTGAACGTGTTTACGACATTATCACCGAAGATATTTGGAATTGCGCGCAATGCTTTTCGTGCGTGCGTTGTCCGCGCCAAAACAACCCTGGGGGCTTGGTCACGATTTTGCGTGAGGTCTCTCTCAAAAACGGATTACAAGAATCGAAGGACGCGTTGCAAGGCTACAGCCGCGTGATCTACAAGGTCATGCTCAAGGGCAATCAGGTCTCGCCTGATATGCTCCAGCCCGATTTCTTCCCAGACTGGGGTCCTTGGGTACAGAACTTCTCACAAAACATGCACGTCTGGCGCAAAGCCATTCCCATGGATTCGATTCGCGGACTCACCGATGTCGCCTGGCGGACCGACCGTAAAACATTGCTTGAGCTTTATACCATTTGGTTTGAATCGGGCAACATGGACATTATCAAGGAATTGGACGAAAGTTTATACGACTTGTTGACCGAAGTCATGCAGGAAGAATTGGAAGAAGGATAGGAAATGTCATTGCGAGGAGTGCATTTTGCGACGAAGCAATCTCCTCGCTTCATCCCTAATCTGAGTTTGATCGTGTTTTATTGGTTTGATCCACACTGAGAATGGAGACTCACCATGACCGAGCTTACAACTGTTGAACAGATCCTTGAACGAAAATCTCACCCTGTCGTTCGTGATGCGTCCGTCGCACCGACCCAGGACATGCACGAACGATTACTGGAACTCGAAGCCAAGGGCGAGATCATCCTTCAAAGAGTGCCTGAGCCGTATGTTGAATTTACGACTAAATACGGGCGGATGAAAAAGATTCCGATTGAACATACCTGGCATCACAAATCCTGCGGTCATTGCGGACATATCCCTGGCTATGCTTCATCCATTCTCTGGCTTCATCGCCAATTCAATTTGGATTACAACGACCCCACCGATCAAACCTCCTGCACAGGCTGGAATTATTATGCCTCTGGCGCATCCAACGCGGTCGGACAAGCCGCAGTCATGTCACGCAACTTTGCTGCCGCCTATGAATCGGGATACTTCCCGATGATCCATTGCGGTACCAGTTTCGGGCATTACAAGGAAATCCGCGAACAACTTGTGCATCATAAGGAACTGCGCGACGAAGTCCGCCGTATTCTCGATAAGATGGGCAAGCCACTTGTCATCCCTGAAGAGATCGTCCATTACAGTGAGTGGGTGTATGCAATGCGTGATCGATTCGCCGAGCGCCAACTCGTGGATATGAGTCCGATCACCGCGACGGTGCATCCAGCCTGTCATTACTACAAAATCGTCGCCGAAGACGCCATCTACGACCCCGAAATCTACGGCGGACAGCGCACTGCGGTTGTCACAGCTTTGCTCGAAAAACTGGGTATCAACGTGGCTGATTACTCGACCTGGTTTGATTGCTGCGGATTTGGTTTCCGTCATGTGCTTGTACAGCGCGACTTTACTCGTTCATACGCGGTGCTCCGTAAAATCGAAACCATGATTAACGAAGCCAACCCCGATCTGACAGTTACTCACGATACAGGTTGTGTAACTACATTAGACAAGAGTCAATTTGCGGCAAAGGCACATGACCGCAAAGTTGGTGTGCCTGTTTTGTCGGATGCACAGGTCGCGGCGTTGGCAATGGGTGCGCATCCTTTCCGCGTTGTCCAATTCCACTGGCATTCCACGGACTGGCGCCCCTTCCTGGAGAAACTTGGAATCAACTGGCAGAAATACTGGGATGAGTTCCAGGGCGATCTCGATCAAATCCGCGCTGGCACGAAATCTGGCATCACCTGGCAGGATGCAGATCAACCGATCAACCTCACGGCATGAAAAACGTCGAACTGCGAAGCACACGAAGATCGCCAAGGAAACCAATTAAATCTTCGCGTTCTTAGCGCCCTTTGCGGTTCAAATCTTTCGGAGGACTAAATATGACATCTAGCAAAGTACTCATCATCGGCGGCGGACCCTCAGGACTTGAATCCGCACGTTGCGTGGCTGAACTGGGCGGGGAAGCCATTCTCATCGAGAAGCGCGAACGCCTCGGCGGCACACCTGACCGCGAGAATTACGCCAAGTTGACTCATCACTGGCGCGATGCATCTGAAGCCATGGCTGAAATGGCTGCCGCGGTCACGAGCAACCCAAACGTGCAGGTGAAGTATCAAGCCGAAGTGAAGTCTGTGTCTGGAAGCGCTGGCAACTTCACGGTTGAGATTGAAGCGGACGGCGTAGCCGAATCCCTGAATGTGGGTGCAGTCATCGTCGCAACGGGCTTCCAGCATTTCGATCCAGGTCGCGCGACGCAATACTACAACTACTATTCGTTTCCCGATGTCATTACGCTCACCGATCTCGAAAAAATGTTGCAAGAACATAACGTGGTGCGACCGTCGAATGGTGAAGCGCCAAAGAAGATCGCGTTCGTACAATGTGTAGGTTCGCGTGATCGTCAAATTGGAAATGAATATTGTTCAAAAGTTTGTTGCGGCATCGCGAGCAAACAGGCGATCGAGTTGCGCCAGCAAATTCCTGATTCAAAAGTTTTCATCTTCTACATTGACATGCGCATGTATGGTTATTGGGAAAATGAAATCTACTGGCCCGCGCAGGAAAAATATCACGTCAATTACATCAAGGGCGTGATCAGTGAAGTGTTGCCGAAGGGAAATCAACTGCTGGTGCGCGGTGAAGACACAACCATGAGCCGCCCGATGGAAGTGACGATGGATATGATCGTGCTCTCCGTTGGTATGGAGCCGAGCGCGGGCACGCGTGCCATTGCGCAACTGCTTGACATTCAACAAAATAAATATGGCTTCATCGAAGCGGGCGGCGCTGGTGGTCTTGATCCTGTTGCTACATCGAAGGAAGGTATCTTCGTTGCGGGCGCGGCGTCGGGTCCTGCTGATCTGGATGATTCGATTTCGATGGCAGGTCTCGCCGCCGCGCGTGCGCTTGCATCCGTTCGCAAAGTGATGGCGATGGCATAACATGGCGTTACCTCAGCGACAGAGTCACATCGTCAAGCAAAAAACGGGACCCGATGATCCCATTCTTGAGGAGACTTTGAATGAAGCGCTCAAGCAGGTTTCTTCGGATGATGTGATCGCCATTGCGGATGAACTTGCCGAACGACACGCCCGCCTCTTTCTTGGACTTGAAACTGATTCTGCTAAATTAACATCTTCCTTCGCTGACGTCGCTGCTGCGGTTACACATACACGAGCGAATGCGAGAACAATAACAAATTATTTTGCGCAAGGCGATTACAAAATATTTGAAGAATTATTGCATGGCGAAGCACCAACGCCTGTGCGAGTTTCAACCTTTGTCGAAAAGTTGAACGCACTTGATACAAGACTCGCTTTAGAACTTGCTTCTGGACTTTTACACAACATATCGCCCAACGAATACTGGCTATGGACTCGCTGGCTGTGGGATCCGACGACAGGCACGGGCATTCTGCCCTTGTTGGCAGGAAGTACACATAACCTGTTAGCAGATAATCTCGCGGATGGTTACGCCCGCGAGGGTGCGGTCTCGGCGATGAGTCTAAAGTTTGGTGAAGGCACAGGCTTGTGGACGGATGAGTTGATGGCGAATGAAAAACGCGCACAGTTTGCCAACAGTGCATTTCTGGCTTGTGCGTATAACGTTTATCTGTATGGCACAACCAGTTGGAGATTGAGTCGCGAGTTCAATAATTTGTTGCCATCCCTGCCCAACATGGCAAGGAAGTTGTTGGGACTGAAGAAAATAAAAGAAGAAGAAACGCCGATGGTCGAGTAGAGCGAGTGTTTTTCTCGCTCGTATTGAGACCATCAAGTAACCTGAAAACATGTGGTCTCGATACGCTCCTCGCAACGAGCGCTCGACGCTACTCGACCACCGAGATGGAATGAAATAGGAGACCATAATTTATGGCTGGTCCAATCAAAGCGAAGTATGTAGAAAAAGAACATGCCGTCGTAGACGGTGTGGATATATCTGGTCACTGGAACCGCATGTTCGAACAGCGGACAATCTTCGAGTACACGCCCGAACTGATCGAAAAAATCGCTGATCTGCCAAACGCAGAATCATTCGCCAATTGTTATCAGTGCGCCAAGTGTGTACCCGTCTGCCCTGTGGACGTGGTCGGTAATTATGGTCCACGTAAATTGTATCGTTATGCCCAAACAGGCATGGACTTGACCGAAGCGCCCGAGCTTTGGCTTTGCACCACCTGTAAAAATTGTCTGCGCGTCTGCCCAAAAGAAGTGGACATGATCAAGATCATGCCTGCCGCGCGCGAAGAAGCTATTCTGCAAGGCAAGTTTGTTCCACCGGAATTACAGCAGGTTTTTGAAAATACTGCCAAATCGGGCAATCCACTTGGACAGCCACAGCGCAAACGGGATGCGTGGATTCAAAACGCGGGTGTGCCAATACCCATCATTAAGGATTTGGGTCGCCCTGTTGACGTGCTTTGGTATGTGGGCTCGTATCCTTCCTATCATCCGCGTGGCATTGACGCGGCTTCGGCGGCGGCACGTATCTTCAATGCCCTGGGTATTGACTTCGCTATCCTCGGAAAAGAGGAAAAAGACGACGCCGACTCCCAGCGCTTGGCTGGTGAGAAGGGTCTCTTCGAGATGATGACCGAGTACAACATCGAGACCTTCAATAAGTACGAGTGGAAGGAATTGGTTGTCACGGGTCCGCATGAACTCAACGCCTTCAAGAACGTGTATCCCAAATATGGTTTTGAGCGCCCTGTGATTCATTACACCACTTTCCTTGCGCGCTATCTGAATGAACTCAAACCCTTGCTCAAACATCCTGTAAATAAGAAGATTACCTATCACGACCCCTGCTATCTGGGACGTCACAACGGCGAATATGAAGCTCCGCGCAAACTACTCGAAGCCATCCCTGGTGTGGAATTGGTTGAAATGGCTCGCAACCGCGAAAACGGATACTGCTGCGGTGGCGGTGGCGGCGGCATGTGGATGGACTCGTTTACTCAGAAGCACACCACTATGCGTCTCTCTGAAAAACGGGCAATGGAAGCCGCATCCACGGGCGCGAATATACTGGCAGTAGCTTGCCCGTTTGAAGTCTCACGCTTCAGTGACGCGGTTAAGTCCACAGGCAATGAACATGTGGATGTACTGGATATTTTGGAATTGTTGGATAAGTCAATGAGAGGCGAGTAAATAAATTTTATGTCATTGCGAGGGCGACAGCCCGAAGCAATCTCCCAATCAAACCTGAGATTGCTTCGCTCGCTAACGCTCGCTCGCAATGACATTCAAGGAGAGAACTGAATGAACATCGTAGTAGCAATCAAACATATTCCCAGCATTGCTGATGACCTACCAGTCAAAGGCAACAACGTGGACTTCGACTCGGTGGATTTCGTGCTCAACGAATTTGATGAGCAGTCCATTGAGCAGGCGGTGCTGGTGAAGGAAGCTGTCGGTGGGACGGTGATCGTTATCGGGGTGGATATGATCGGGGAACTTGATGGTGTGCTGCATCTCGCGCTTGCCAAAGGCGCGGATAAGGCGGTCAAAATAACAGGCGATGACCCAGCCGCAGATTCACACATGCAAGCCAACTGGCTGGCAGAGGCGATCAAAGGTATGTCCGCGGATATTATCTTCGCAGGCGTGCAGGCTTCCAACGACCTCGACGGTCAGATTGGTCCAATGATTGCTGCCTATCTCGATATGCCATACATCGGTGGAGTTAGTTCGGTGGAAGTTGCGGGCAATACGGCAACCGTGAATAAGGAATTCGCCAGTGGATTTGGTGCGAAATACGAAGTGTCGTTGCCGATGGTAGTTGGCGTACAAACAGCATCCAAACCACCGCGCTATGCGCCGATCAGCAAAGTGCGTCAGGTTGCACAGACTATGACGATTGATAAAGTTGCTCCCACAGGTGACACGAGTTCAGGGTTATCCATGAAGCTGATGGCTCCGCCTGTGGTGACTGGTCATGCTGAGATGATTGGTGGTTCGTCAAAGGAAGTCGCGGCAAAGATCGTAGAATTACTGAAGAGCAAGGGACTGGTTTAGGAGCTAAACATGAGCAATAATAATGATATTTTTGTTATCATCGATCACATGGATGGAAAATTTTCCGATGTATCGTTTGAGATGGTTGGAAAAGCCAAAGAGTTGGCGTCCACTTTTGGTGGGCAGGCAGTTGCCGTTGTTGTTGGAGGCGGGGTGTCAGCAAATGTTTTCGCATCCGATTCAACAATCCATGTTGATGACGCAGCGCTGAGTCAATTCAATCCCGAAGCGTATGGCAAAGTGATCGAAGCGTTGGTCAAGGATAAATCCCCGCGATTGATCATGTTCGGTTGGACTGCCACAGGCATGGACTTAGCTGCATGGCTCTCGGCGCGATTGGGCAAACCGTGCGCGGCATACGTCAAAGGCATGAGCGTGGAAGGCGGCGCGTTGGTTATGACTTGCCAGGTGTATGGCGGCAAGATGAGCGCGGACGTTGCGCCCGAAGGCGACATGGCAATTGCGGCAGTGCTCGCGGGTTCTTTCCCGGCAGAAGCAGGGCAGGGTTCAACGGCAGCAACTCAAATTGCTTCACCTGTGTCACTGGATGGATTGAAGACAAAATTTGTCGAAGCGATCAAACCTGCAGGTGGCGATGTGGATATCACAGCGCAGACCAAATTGGTTTCGATCGGACGTGGTATCGGCAGCAAAGACAATGTGGAACTCGCTGAAGAGTTGGCGCAGAAACTTGGGGCGACGGTGTCATCGTCACGCCCTGTAGTGGATGCGGGTTGGCTGCCGCGCACACGTCAGGTTGGCAAATCAGGACTCAAGGTCAAGCCGAAGTTGTATCTCATGCTCGGTATCTCTGGTGCACCCGAACATCTTGAAGGAATGAAGAGCGCGGAGTTGATCATTGCCATCAACACCGATAAGACGGCGCCGATCTTCAATGTGGCACATTATGGTGCAACGGCTGATCTGTTTGAAGTTGCAGAAGCAATGTTGGAGTTGTTATAACGTGTAGGGGCGAAGCAATGCTTCGCCCTTACAATTAATTCGGGAGGGTACGTTGCTAACACCGATTGAAAAAATTATCTTCCTTTTGTTGGCTTTGGTTTCGGCGGGGTTCACAATTCATGGATTCAAAACTATCATCGACTCAGTTCGCAAGGGACGACCCGCGCCCGAGTTGAAAAACGTTCCCGCAAGTCTTGTCAAGGCGGCGATCACTGTTTTGTTTCAACAGACCATCTTCAAGGCGCGCAAGGTTTTGAGTGCTATTCACCTTGGGTTGTTCTTTGGTCTCATCACGTATGCCTTTGTCAATCTTGTGGATGTGCTTGAAGGAATCGTCCCAGGTTTTGAGTTGACGTACGGCGGTAAGCATCTTGCCTTCCCATTTCTAAATTCAAGTGTCATCAACACCTTCAACCTCATCGCCGATCTGATGAGTGGTTTTTTGCTTTTCAGCATTACTGTTTTCCTTGTGCGCCGTTTCATCGCCAAAGACAAGCGGCTTGAGTATCGTGAGAATGTTCTGTTGAATCCCAAGGTCAAAGCAGGCGGACAGAAAACGGATTCGCTAATCGTTGGTGTGTTCGTCATCATGCATGTCGCGGCGCGTTTGTTGGGTCAGGCATTTCGTCTCAGCGATGGTGCCGACCCGTTCATGCCGATTGCGAGTTTTCTCAACAGTCTCTTTGGCGCATCGCAAACAGATGTACATGTTGCCTGGTGGGTTAGCATTGGTTGGGTGATGTTCATTCTGCCCTACATCACACGCAGCAAACACACGCACTTCACCATCGGTCCCGTTAATCTCGGTCTTGCAAAACAAAATCCGCGCGGGCAACTTGACCCCGCCATTCCACTCAAAATGATTGATGGCAAAACATTCGACCCTGGCGCAAAACATATCCATGATCTTTCGTGGAAGCGCGTTTTGGATTCCTATGCCTGTGTGCAATGCAATCGCTGTCAGGATGTCTGCCCCGCGAATTTCTATGGACGTCCGCTCTCACCTTCGGCATTGGAGGTGAACAAGCGTTATCTTCTCAAGGAAGCGACCTTCGGCTTTCACCCTGACCGACTCCTGCTCCCGCTTACTGAGACAGTTATCTCCGCTGAGGCAGTTTGGTCTTGCACAACCTGCTACGCGTGTGTCCGCGTCTGTCCTGTTGGCAATGAGCCAATGGCGGATATCATTGATGTTCGCCGCCGCATGTTAATCGACGGCGCGGAAATTGACAGCGGCGTGCAGAACGCCTTACAGTCCCTTGCCACCAATGGCAACTGGATGAGCAAAGGTAAACGTCTGCGCGGACGCTGGGCGAAGGAGATGGAATTCCCGGTCAAGAATGCGACCGAAGAGCCTGTGGAGCATTTGTGGTTTGTTGGCGATACCGCTTCTTTTGATGAGCGCGTTATCCCGAACACCAAAATGGTTGCACGTATTTTCCAACAAGCTGGAATGGATTTTGGAATCATGTATCAAAACGAATCCAATGCGGGCAATGACGTGCGTCGCGTGGGCGAAGAAGGCTTGTTTGAGCAGTTGGTTGAACAAAACATGGTGGCATTTGGCAAGGCGCAGTTTAAGCAGATTGTGACGACTGATCCGCACTCGTTCAACACCCTTAAGAACGAGTATCCGCAGTTCGGCGGCAAGTTTGATGTGAAGCATTATACGGTTGTGCTGGTGAAGTTGATCGAAGAAGGCAAGTTGACGGTCAAGAACAAACTATCGAATTACAAAGTCACCTTCCACGACCCGTGCTATCTCGGACGCTACAACGGCGGATTTACTGCGCCGCGCAAATTGCTGGAGTTGGTCGGTGTGGAGTTCAATGAAATGCCGCGCAACTGTGAGAACTCGTTTTGCTGCGGCGCAGGTGGCGGACAGATTTGGATGGGTAAGGTCGCGCCGGGCGAACGACCTGCAGAGAATCGGATCAAGGAAGCGTTATCCACGTTCGAGAAGAATCCGAGTGACAAGAAACAATTGTTTATCGTCACCTGCCCGAAGGACATGATCATGTATTCAGATGCGGTCAAGACGACGGGTAAAGAAGGCAAGATCGAAGTGCGTGACTTGATCCAACTGGTAGCGGAAGCTGTCGGGGTGGAAATGCCGCTCGAAGCGGAAACAGTTACCAGCGTGGCGTGAAGCGATGTTCAAGTGTCCGTATTGCGAGTTTAGTGGTAAAAGATCCGAACTCCATAATCATCTCGTAGAGCGTCATCCAGATACATTAAGCACGCGCGTGGATGAGTTCACAGGTCATACGTTTTTTATTGTGACGTGTCCCGTCTGCGGCGATAGTTATGAACAGGTCACAAAGAAAGCCTTGCGTGACCCGAGTTTTGTGCAAGAATATGAATATGAAATTCGTTTGGTTGTTTTTGATTTGCTCCTGTATCATTTACAGGGAGAACATGGATTAGGAGAATAACATGGCAACAGTTCGTGGATGTAATATTCCTGAAGACCGCTACTATTGGGTGGAGAAACATGTTTGGGCGCGGCTTGAAGAGGATGGCACGGTGACCATTGGGATCACCGATGTGGCGCAGAACATGGCGAAGGGCATTGTGAATGCCACACCGAAAGATGCGGGGCGCACCGTTCAAAAAGGAAAATCGGCAGGGACGCTGGAGAGTGGCAAATGGGTGGGACCTGTGACATCACCTTTGACGGGTGAGATCGTCGCGATCAATGAAACAATGAAAGCGAAGCCGTCGTTGATCAATTCTGATCCTTATGATGAAGGCTGGTTCGTAAAAGTGAAGCCGACCGATTGGGCTGGTGAAAGTGCATCGCTGGTAACGGGCGATGCGGCAGTCGCAGCCTATCAAAAGTTCATGGAAGAGCAGAATATAAATTTTGGATAATAGAGGTGACAGTCACTCGCTTCGTGAAAGTGACTGTCACCTAATTTGCCAATGATCTACTACGCCTGTGATATTCCCGAATACCTCTACTACGACATCGAACGCGATGTGTGGATTCATTTCGATGGCGATATCGCTACTCTCGGCATGACTGATGTGGCGCAGACACGTTGTGGAAAATTTGCGGCGATCAGTTTTCGGAATGTTGGGAAAAGAGTCGCGCAGGGCAAAACGCTGGCGACAGTTGAAAGCGCCAAGTGGGTGGGACCGTTCCCTGCTCCGTTTTCGTGCGAGATCGTGGAAACGAATGAGAATGGTTTTGCCAAAGATATTTTGTTGGCAAATAAAGAACCTTATACCGATGGTTGGCTTGTGAAGGTAAGACCAACTGATTTGGAAAACGAACGCGAACATTTGGTCACAGGCGCGGAAGCCGCTGAGAAATATAAGGAACGAATCAAAGAGTTGAAGGTCAATTGTTTGAGATGCATTGATTAATTCATAGGAGTCACTGATGTCAAAGAAAATTCGCTTGTTATACATGGAAGGTGTATCCCCGCTTCGCTCGCAGACTGTTTATCACGCAGTCGGATATGCCATGAAAGCCGATACGCCGAACACCATCATCATGGTTTCGCCGAACGGACCATATGTATCCATTGGTTATCACCAGGATATTCAAAAGGAAGTCGACCTGGAATACTGCGCACAACATAACCTGCCTGTTTATCGCCGTGAAGTTGGCGGCGGCGCGGTGTTTTTGGATAACGGTCAATTGTTCACACAGTGGATCTTCCACAAGGAAGACCTGCCCGCTACATTGGAAGAACGCTTCAAACTTTATATTGATCCGCTTGTGGCAACCTATCAAGAGTTGGGAATCAATGCCAACCTCCGTCCCATCAATGACGTGCATGTCAACGGCAAGAAAATCGGTGGCACAGGTGCGGCACAGATGGGTATCGCTGAGATTCTCGTCGGCAGTTTGATGTACACCTTCGATAAGAAGACCATGTCACAGGTGTTGAAAGTCCCTTCCGAGAAAATGCGCGACAAGATCTTCGAGTCACTCGAAGCCTATATGACCACCATGACCGAGCAACTCGGTTCGACGCCTGACCGTGCCATGGTCAAAGATTTATACATGAAGAAAGTCTCTGAAGCTTTGGGTATGGATGTCTACGAAGGAGAATGGACCGCCGAAGAAGAAGCCATGGCGCAGGAGATCGATGCGCGCTTCACATCGGATGAATGGCTCTATCAAAAAGGACAACTCCATCAGCAGGGCGTGAAAATTCATCAGGATGTACACATCGTCGAAGCGGCATTCAAGGCTCAGGGTGGTCTGATCCGCATTATCGCCCGTTTGCGTGAAGGGCGCATTGACGACATAACCTTCTCCGGTGATTTTACGCTGCTGCCCGTCTTTGCCTTGGGCGCGCTGGAGCAATCCCTGCGCGGAGTTGCCGCCACGCCTGAAACACTCAAATCCAAAATCGAGGAAGCCTATTATCGTTTAGCAATTCAATCGCCGGGCGTCACACCCGCTGATTTCACAACCGCAATCATGAATGCGGTTACGCCGCCACAACCTGTGTAAGGTAAAAATAGACATCGAATGACATCCTCACTAAAAGACCACTGGAACAAAAAATACACCAACACCCCGATCACACAACTGGGTTGGTACGAATCAAAATCCCAGCCATCTCTGCAACTCGTTGAGAATTGCGCTGTTTCAAAAGATTCAGTGGTTGTTGATATTGGTTCAGGTGTCTCAGTTTTGATTGCCAACTTACTGGAACTTGGCTATCAAAACCTGTATGCTGTGGATATTAGCGATGTTGCATTAGAAAAAGCGAAAGCCTTATTGAATCAAGAGCAGGCTGCCCAAGTGCATTGGATCGTGGATGATATTACCAATCCAACCAATGTGCTTCAACTTCAGAATGTAAACGTTTGGCATGATCGAGCCGTGTTCCATTTTCTTACGGAGGAGCAACATAGGCAAACATATCATTCTCTTTTGCAAAAAATAATCATGCCGGGCGGCTTTGTGATCATCGCTGCGTTTGCCATGAATGGGGCAACCATGTGCAGTGGCTTGCCTGTCCAAAGACACAGCGTAGAAAGCTTGAGTGAATTTCTCGGTGTTGGTTTCAAACTCATTGAAAGTGTAGACTATACCTACCACATGCCATCAGGTGATTTGCGTCCTTATGTTTATACTCGTTTTCAGAAAATCTAATTCCGACCCACTTATTACTATAGCAAACTATTGAAAAGGTCTTTAGCCTAATGACAAACTACGGATTTCTGATCGACCAAAGCAAGTGCATTGGCTGTCACGCCTGTTCTACGGCGTGCAAGTCCGAGAATCAAGTGCCGCTGGGCGTGAATCGTACGTGGGTCAAGTATGTTGAGACGGGCGCGTATCCCGATGTCCGCCGTCGCTTTCAGGTGACGCGCTGCAACCATTGCGCCAATCCGCCGTGCGTGCGCATCTGTCCCATCACTGCGATGTATCAGCGCGCGGATGGCATCGTCGAGTTCGATCCGTCCATTTGCATCGGATGTAAATCCTGCATGCAAGCCTGTCCCTACGACTCGATCTATCTCGACCCTGAAACGAATACCGCCGCCAAATGCACCTTCTGCGCCCATCGTTTGGATGTGGGACTCGAACCCGCCTGCGTTGTTGTTTGCCCTGAACATGCGATCCTGGCTGGTGACTTGAATGACCCCGCCTCAGAAATAAGCCGGAAGCTGTCCACTGCACAAGCGACCGTTCGCAAGCCCGAGCAGGGGACGGGTCCTAAGTTGTTCTACATCAATGGTAACGACTGGTCACTGCATCCAACTGCTTCGCCAACGAACGAATCCTATGTATGGGCAGACAAAATCACTGAACAAAATGTATCAGCGTATGAACTACCTGTGTTCCCTGCCTCATCCAAGACATCCAAATCAGGGAGACCCCTTCGCGCTCCACAGGAACAGGGACGCCCCTTGAATGGTCCGATTCAAATCGGCGGACGTGTCGCCGAACACATGGCACAGACTGCCTATAACGCGCAACACAAAATTCAATGGCATTGGGAGCTGCCATCCTATCTCGTCACTAAGAACATCGTCGGCGGACTTTATATGCTCATGAGCATCGGCGTGATGTTCAATCTCTTCACCTTTGACTCGCCCACATTCCTTGCGACAGGCTTCACCGCGATGGTCTTCATGTTGTTGACCATGATCCTGCTCATCAAAGATCTCTCGCAACCCAAGCGCTTCCTGAATATTCTCTTGCGCCCGCAATGGAAATCATGGGTCGCACGCGGCGCATTCATCCTGGTGGGCTTTACTGCCGTTGCCGGATTATGGTGGCTCATCGAAGGCGCGGCATACATGAACTGGCTTTCAAGTGATCTTGCCTCTACACTTCGTCCTATCGCGGCCTGGATCACTTTTCCGCTGGCGTTATTCGCCGTGATTTACACTGCCTTCTTGCTTGGTCAAGCCGAGGGACGGGATATGTGGCAAAGTAACTTGCTTCCCTTCCAGTTGTTTGCGCAATCCATGCTGGTCGCAAGTGGCGTATTCCTAATTGTAAATGTATTCATCTCCTTCTCCACAGATTTGCACGCATTTCTTGTTACACTTTTCCCAACCAGCATTGCGATCAATTTGCTGTTGACATTCGCAGGCAAATTCAACTCCTTTGCTTCCGAGGTCGCTTTGCTCGCCCACCGTGAAATGACCCACGGAAAATTCCGCAATCATTACTGGTGGGGTGGCATCGCGCTGGGACATCTTATCCCATTGGTGTTGCTCCTTGCGTTCAGCCCCTTTGCCGTGCCAGTGGCTGTGGCCTGCGCCGTCGTGGGCTTATTCTTCTATGAATATGCCTTCGTGATGGCTCCACAACATATACCGAATTCATAGTTGAGCGTATTTCTGCAATCATGAGTAATCAAAGGATTTAAATATGGACTATTGGCGCCGAATTAGGGATGCTGTCGGTAAAGAAACGATGATTATTCCCAGCGCAGCGGGGGCCATTATCCATGAAAATAAGATTCTCCTTGTTCGTCACGGTTTGCTAAAGAAGTGGCAAATTCCAGGCGGGCTTCAAGAAATCGGAGAATCCATTCAGCAAACCGTACAGCGAGAGATAAAAGAAGAATTGGGTCTTGATTTAATTGCTGGCTCTTTAATTGGCATATATAGCCAACCTAAATGGACCATCGAATTTCCAGATGAGAGTAGGTTGCAGCAACTTATCTTCTTTTTCTTGATGGAAGGTGAAATTTCGCCAATTAGCATTCAGCCCGATGAAATAACCGCCTATCAATTCTTTGCACCCGATGATATTCCAGATGAAATAATGGATTGTTGCAAGCAAAAGGTCGCTGATTGGATACAGTTTCAAGGTGAAGTAATGTTTCGATAATAGATAGTCAAGCGGCGTATCGAAACCTGCTGCTTACTTGACCAATGGAACACATAAATTACAAATTATGAATCGAGCACTCATGACAAAAACCAAATCTGTTCCCCAAACCTCCGCAGGCACTGCTGTTCCACAATTTGCGGACTCAGATCGCAAACCTATCAAGTTAACTGAAGTCGTCCACCCCGATGGACGAATCAGTCAATATCCGCCTCCCGAAGTCTGGGATGATTGGGTCGAATGGGACGGTAAGCAATGGCCCAAGAAAGTTGCGCGGCGATACACACTTGTACCAACCGTCTGCTTCAATTGCGAATCCGCCTGTGGACTTCTCGCTTATGTAGACAAAGACACGTACGAGATTCGTAAATTTGAAGGCAACCCTGTCCATCCCGGCAGTCGCGGACGAAACTGCGCTAAAGGACCTGCCACACACAATCAGGTCTACGACCCTGAGCGAATCCTTTATCCGCTAAAACGCGTCGGTAAACGCGGCGAAGGAAAATGGGAACGCATTTCATGGGATCAGGTACTTAGCGAAATCTCTGAGAAAATGCGCGAGAGTCGCGCACGCCGTCGTGATGGTATTGTCTATCACGTTGGGCGTCCCGGCGAAGATGGATATACTAATCGCGTCATCCAAGCCTGGGGCGTGGATGGACATAACAGTCACACCAATATTTGTTCATCGTCCGCGCGTGCAGGCTATAACTTTTGGGCAGGGCAGGATCGTCCGAGTCCGGATTATGCCAATGCACGCGTAATACTTCTCATTTCGAGCCATCTCGAAACAGGACATTATTTTAACCCGCATGCTCAGCGCATTATTGAAGCCAAAACCGATGGCGCGAAACTCATCACCTTCGATCCGCGTCTTTCGAATACTGCCAGCATGAGCGATATTTGGCTTCCCACATGGCCCGGGAGTGAGAATACGATTCTTCTGGCAATTGCAAATCATTTGATTCAAACAAATAAATACGATAAGGAATTCGTCCGCAAGTGGACAAATTGGAAGGAATTTCTCAACCATGTCAAAGCTTCAACGTCCACTGAATGGGATTCGATTCGTTCGCTGATTTCAGATTCTCCAACCTTTGACGATTTCGATAAAGTTCTAAAAACACTTTATTCCGAATATAGCTTCGAGCGTGCTGCGAAAGAATCTGATGTGCCGATTGAGCGCATCGAACAATCCGCAAAATACATTGCGAATTGTGAAGGCAAACTCGCCACACATGTCTGGCGCAGTGCCAGCGTGGGCAACCTCGGCGGATGGCAGGTGGCACGCTGCATCTTCTTCCTCAACGTACTGACTGGCAGTGTTGGCAATGAAGGCGGCACGTCGCTCACCAATTGGAATAAATTTGTTCCCAAGCCATTCAAATCTCCGCCTGCGTTCAATGCCTGGAATGAATTGCATTATCCGAACGAGTGGCCGCTCGCGCATTACGAAATGTCCTTCCTGCTCCCGCACATGCTCGAAGAGGGCCGCGGCGACATCGATGTTTATTTCACGCGCGTCTACAATCCAATGTGGGTCAACCCCGATGGTTTCATGTGGCTCAAGGCGCTCAAGGATGAATCGAAAATCAAGTGTTATGTTGCGCTTACGCCCACCTGGAACGAAACCGCCTGGTTCGCCGATTATGTTTTGCCAACGGGTCATGGTCCCGAGCGTCATGACTTGATGAGTCAGGAAACACATTCGAGTCAGTGGATCGCGTTTCGCCAGCCAGTCCGTCGCGTGGCAATGGAACGCGCAGGCATCAAGGTTGATTTCACGTATCAAGCCAACCCTGGCGAAGTTTGGGAAGAGAACGAGTTTTGGATTCAACTCTCCGCCCGCTTCGACCCCGATGGCTGTTTGGGTATTCGACAATATTTTGAGTCGCCTTATCGCGCGGGCGAGATCATCACTGTTGACGAATACTATCAATGGATCTTTGAAAACTCCGTGCCTGGCCTTCCCGCAGCTGCCGCGAAAGAAGGATTGACCCCGTTGGCATATATGCGCAAGTATGGCGTGTTTGAAGTGACAAAAGAAAATTACATGCCCTACGACAAACCGCTTACTTCTAGACCTGAGGCTGGTCTCGCCTCCGATGATCATGATCGTGTCCGAGACTCTGCGGGAACGGTAGTTGGTCTCAAAATGGATGACCAGTTTAAGGTCGGGTTTGATACGCCGAGCAAGAAGCTTGAATTCTTTAGCGATACGTTAGCCAATTGGGGCTGGCCTGAAAAAGAAAACGTCATCCCGTGGTCGTTGAAGAGTCACGTGGACCCTGCTAATATCGATCTCGAAAAAGGCGAGATGATTCTGCTCCCGAACTTCAGATTACCAACCTTGATTCACACGCGCAGTGCAAATGCAAAATGGTTGTATGAGATCAGTCACAAAAATCCAATATGGATGAATCCTGATGACGCAAAACGAATCGGCGTGGACACTGGTGATCTTGCGCGCGTGGATACCGAAATTGGCTATTTCATTGACAGCGTCTGGGTTACTGAGGGAATCAAGCCAAGTGTAATTGCGATCAGCCATCATTTGGGTCGCTGGCGCTTACAGGAAGACAAAAGCATTAGTCGTGGCTCCTCAAATCTCGTTGATTTGAAGGATGATGGCAAAGGTGGATTCCTTCTGCGAGTTATTCATGGTGCAAGGGCTTGGGAATCTAGCGACCCCGATACGAGTCGCATTTGGTGGAGCGATGTAGGGGTGACCCAAAATCTCACGCATGCTGTTCATCCTGATCCCGTGAGCGGCGTGCATTGCTGGCTGCAAAAAGCAAAGGTCCGCAAAGCGAATGTGGATGAGAAGGCTGGTGACGTTTTTGTAGACACGAACAAGTCCATGGAAAAATATCGCGAGTGGTTAAAGCTTGCGCGCCCGGCCGAGGAAGTGAGCCCCGATGGCAATCGCCGTCCCTATTGGCTGGCGCGTCCTCTCAAGCCAACCAAAGAGGCGTATAAATTGAAGAAGTAAGAAACCTGTCAGGTTTGATATTCGTTATCGAAACAGAATCGACTTTGGCTGAGGCTGAAGCGCGATTTAAATCCAAAGAAAGAAAACAGTCTGATTGTTCAATGTCACAAATTAGTATAACGTTACTGTTCCTCTCCATCGCCGCGCTCTTGCTCTTGGGGAACATCCTGCGCGCCGACATTGTTGCTTTGATGTTGATGCTGGCGTTGGGATTAAGCGGCATTCTAACTCCACAGGAAGCCTTCTCTGGTTTCAGTCGTTCAGCGGTCGTCATCATGTTCTCAGCTTTTATTCTGGCGGAGGGATTACGCCGTTCCGGTATGACCGAACGCATAGGCGCATTCATCATCAAATTATTTGGCGCTGGGGAGCGACGATTGATCTTTGGTGTGATGACCGCTTCAGCGGTGCTTTCGCTCTTTATGAACAACATCGCCGCTGCCTCATTGTTGTTCCCATCATTGTCAGGAGTGGCACGCCATTCAAAGGTCTCCTCATCTAAATTACTCATGCCGCTGGCGTTTGGAACTATTCTGGGAGGCATGGCAACACTTTTGACGACTACCAATATCGTCGTCAGCGGCTTGTTGCGCGATGCAAAACTTCAAGGATTCACACTTATAGAATTTGCTCCCATTGGTTTGCCATTAACATTGGCGGGAATCCTCTTCATGGTTTTGTGGGGACGAAAATTGTTACCCGCACAATCGCCCGCCCAACGGCATGAAGAGAGCGAAGAATCCAGCGATTTGCTCAACACGTATCTGCTCTCCGAAAGATTGGTCAGAGCTCAAGTTTGCAAAGGTGGAAGTCTCGATGGTGTTGCGCTTGAAAAAAGTGGTTTGCGTGAAAAGCATAATCTCAATGTGATCGCTGTACAGCGCGGCAAATTAACATTGCCGATCGAAGCCAAGACCATCTTGAAAGGTAAAGATATTCTTTTGATCATGGCGCGCCCTGAAGATAGTATGCCGGAGTCATTGAAAGATATCTTGGAAGTGCTCCCTTCCGGTGAATGGCAGCAGCAATATCTTTCCACGCCAAATATGAAATTGATCGAAACCGCGATCGCGCCGCGTTCGCACCTTGCCAGCCAGACCTTACAAGAGATTCGTTTTGAGCAAAAATATGGTTCAAGAGTTTTAGCCGTTTGGCGGCGCGGACGTTCCATTCGCACCCGGCTTGCGGATCTGCCGCTTGAATTTGGCGATGGTTTGTTACTGCAGGGTACTGAAAAAAGTCTGAATTTGCTTAGAACGGAACTGGGTTTGATTCTTTTGGCGGAATCTGCACCATCCACACGTATGACATTGCGTAGTTGGATCACTGTATTGATCATGGCGGTCACCTTGATCGCAGCCGCGATATTTTCAAATAATATCGCAGAGATCATGTTGAGCGGTGCGGTGGCTATGGTTCTGATCCGCACGTTGAACATGGATCAAGCCTATCGTGCCATTGATTGGCGCAGTTTATTTTTGGTTGGAGGCATGCTCCCTGTAGGTGTGGCATTGAACAAGACCGGTGCATCCATCATGTTTGCGAACACCATTCTGTCGGCACTTGGGGGGGCAGGACATTTGGTTTTATTAAGTGGCTTTGTTTTGTTGACAGTCGCGTTGACGCAGATTATCAACGGCGCGGCTGCGGTGACAGTTATTGCACCGATCGCGATCGCGACTGCTCAACAAGTTGGGATGGAGCCGAGAAGCGTGGCGATGGCGGTGGCATTGGCTTCCTCTATGGCGTTCATGTCGCCGCTCGGACATTCCGTCAATATTCTGGTGATGGGCGCTGGTGGTTATACCTTCAAGGATTATGCACGGGTGGGGATTCCACTCACGCTTTTACTCGTTATTGTGCTGATGATCGTTTTGCCGATCATCATGCCAATAGGAAGATAAAGTATGCCAAAGAAAACAGCCTCGCCTCCGCCGCCTATACAGGAAGAAGAAGCCGTTTGGACTTACCGCGGCTACAAACTCAAGACCAGTGAATTTGTCACCGCGATGGTGCATCTATTTCGGGCGGAAATTCAACGCGCGAATGTGTGGCGTCAACGTCTCGATACAACGACCAACTGGGCGGTTGTTGCCACCGGCGCAACGCTCTCGATTTCATTTAGCCAACCAAATGTGCATCATGGTGTCATCATCCTGAACACGCTATTGGTCACGTGGTTTTTGTTCATTGAAGCAAGACGGTATCGCTACTATGAGTTATGGAGTTATCGCGTGCGTCTCATGGAAACGGATTTCTTTGCCGCCATGCTGGTGCCGCCATTTCATCCATCTCCTGAATGGGCTGAGAGCTTGGCTGAGAATCTGCTTTCGCCAAGTTTTCCAATTTCCATGTGGGAGGCATTTGGTCGTCGCCTGCGACGCAACTACCTTTGGATCTATTTGATTCTATTTATTTCCTGGTTGGGTAAGAGCTATCTTTTTCCGCAACCAGCTTTGAGCCCGCAGGAATTCATTCAACGAGGAGCGATTGGACCGATTCACGGTGTTGTCATACTTGCACTGGGAATTGTTTATCACATCTTTCTCCTGCTGATTGCAATAGGCACGGTGGGTATGACACAGGCCTCCGGTGAAATTCTGCCGCGCTTTGGCGCGGACAACGGACAAGAACATGATGCTGAATCAGGACCAACCCAAAACCTGCGTGCCTGGTTATATCCGCAACATCGCCGCAAGCAACTGCTCGCGCTCATCATCACGGATAAAGCGAAGGCGGTTTCAGATCGCATTCTCACTGATCTGAGACGTGGCGTAACTGCATTGTCTGGCAAAGGTATGTATACCGGTCAGGATCGGTCTGTGCTCCTGTGTGCTCTGACTGTCACGGAGGTGCACAATCTGAAGTCTGCGGTTGCAAAAGAGGACCCGCAGGCGTTTGTGATCGTGTCACCAGCCCAGGAAGTGCTTGGGCGTGGCTTCAATCCTCTTAAGGAGAAATAGATGCACACGCTTGATGCAATCCTGGCTGAGAGCGCCAAACGACATAAGCATCTATGTCCACGCCAGGTGTTGGGCGCACGTATGGGATTGTTGGCTGCCGAGCTTCTTGGAATTGAATTACCGCGAAGCGATAAACGCCTGCTTGTGATTGCAGAGACAGACGGCTGCACTGTGGATGGACTCATTGCAGCAACTGGCTGTCGCGTCGGAAGCCGCACGCTTCACATCCAGGACTTTGGAAAGGTTGCTGCTACCTTTACCGATACCTACAGTGAGGACACGATCCGCATCGTTCCACGGCGGGAGGCGCGTACCCTTGCCATGGAAAATGCTCCAACTGCGCGCAATAATTGGGAAGCTATGTTGTTAGGGTATCAAGTGATGTCTACCTCAGAGTTATTTATTGTTCAGCGAGTTAAACTGAAGATGCCATTGTCAGAGATGATCAGCCGCCCCACTAGAAAAGCCATTTGTGAAATCTGCGAGGAAGAAATCATGAACGGACGGGAAGTAGTCAATCATGGTGTTGTGCTTTGCCTTGCCTGCGCAGGCGAGAGTTACTATCATTGTTCTGTCGACTCCCCAACTGCCGAGTTGTTTGATTGCACTATGGAATCATGACTGAAACTTTCCTTTCTCTTTTGGAAAAACGTGTGCAAGATTCATCCTCCTTAATTTGTATTGGACTCGAACCACATATTCACGACCTTCCAAATTCTTCTGCCGTAACCGCCCTGGACTTTTGCCTGCAAATCGTCAGGCAAACCGCTCCCTATACGGCTGCATTCATGCTCAACCCCGCATATTTCGAAATCTTTGGCGTTGAATATTGGTCGATACTCAAGCAAGTTGTTGATGCGATCCACAGCGAATCAGCACGACTTGGTTCGATAATTCCTATTATTCTTGACGCCAGACGTAGCGATATAGAATCCGCCGCAGAAGCATATGCTAAATCAACATTTGATAATTTGAATGTGCATTGCATCACCTTGAATCCGTATCTTGGAAAAGACTCTATTGAACCGTTCATTCGAAACCCAAAGCGAGGTGCGTTTCTCCTTGCTAAAACATCCAATGCGGGATCAATGGATATACAGAATGCGCTGGTTCTGCCTTCAGGGTCAGATAGTCCCATGCCTATATATATGTACATTGCCCACCTCGCCCAAGAATGGAATGTGAACAACAATATTGGCATTGTTGTCGCGGCGGCGCATCCGAAGATTATGTCTATGATTCGTGCAGGTGTGCCAAACCTGTGGTTCTTATCATCTGATATCAACACGCAAGACGGAGAATTGGAATTAGCATTGAAAGCAGGATTGCGAGCTGATGGCAAGGGCATGTTAGTCCATGCATCAAATAGTATTGCGCAGGCGGTTGATACGCCTGCTAAAGTCGCAAAGGACCTGCGAGACAAGATTTTGAAGATCACGGCCATTTAATTTTTTGAATGTAAAAAATAATCTTAGAAGTCATAACATGCCATCGCCCCATATGATCTTCGGAAAACCGAAGATGCACTGCCTGTATACCAAATGCAAGGAACTCATTATTGCTTGAAATGGAAAAGAATATAATCATGAGCACGAGTTTCCAGTATGACAAAGATGCTTCGAATCGCCTCCTAGCCATGTATCTTACATCGGATATGGTAGATCAACGGAATTGGATTTTGCAAGCCCTCAGTCTTCATCACGGCGATCGTGTACTAGATGTTGGTTCAGGGCCAGGCTTCCTGGCTTCGGCAATGGGCGAAGTAGTTGGAGAATCTGGCCGGGTATGCGGCATTGATATAAGCGAGCCTCTTATATCAATGGCTAAGGCGTATTGCGCTCATCAGCCATGGGTGGATTTTCGTTACGGTGATGCCGCCAAGATTCCTTTGCCTGATGGTTATTTTGATGTTGCTGTCTCCACACAAGTTTTAGAATACTTGTCTGATATCAGGGTTGCACTGGCTGAACTTTATCGTGTTTTGCGACCTGGAGGTAGTGCTGTCATTTTGGATACAGATTGGGATTCAATTGTGTGGCATACGACCGATCCTGTACTTATGAACCGCATTTTAGCGGTATGGGACGAACACGTTTCCGATCCTCACCTCCCTAAAACACTAGCTCGGAGTTTACGGGAAGAAGGCTTTCAAGTTGAAACGCAACAGATAATTCCTGTTTTCAATCCCGTTTTCGACCCAAATACATTTAGCAATCGCTTAATTGACTTGATTGTCTCGTTTGTGAGTGACCGAAAGGGAGTCACACAAAATGAAGCTGTGTACTGGGCTCAGGAGTTACGTCATTTAGGAGAGAAGCAAGAGTATTTCTTCAGTCTAAATCGCTATTTATTCCTAGCAAAGAAGCCCTAGGTCAATGCCCAACCCTGATGCTTGCTGCATGCATAGCGGAATGTTCCCGAGGATGTGCGCGAACGCCTCTTCAAACGCCTCAATCTGGACGATTACCTGAGTCAAAAATTGTGAGCTTGCTCTCCCCGTATGCTTAATTCAAAAAAGATCTCCGCGATATTCACGGAGACCTTTTGTTTGTTGCGCTTGATTACGGATTCGTCTGTTGATTTTGCCAGCCAAAGCCGCCCATCATGCCATTACCGCGCATCATACCAACGCCACGATTGAACTGCACGCCCTGTCCGTTTTGCATGAGGCGGTTACCAGTTCCGTTGCCACCACGCCCGAAACCACGTGAACTCATCCAATCGGCTTGTTCCTGGGTAATGACACCAGCTTTCACTGCGGCGCTCAACGCATTCGAGCGGACTTCAATCATCAAGGCAGGGAAGTCTTCGGCTTTTACGCCATCGGCGATCGCAATGTCATACATCGTCTCGCCAGCCGTAAGGCGGGCATTGATATCTTCAACCTTTAAACCAAGCTTCTCAGCAAAGGCAGCAACCATATACGTGTGCAGATAGCCTGCACCGTTTTGCAGCATGGGACCATTACCCGCATACGGGGCAGGACCCTGCGCAAAAGCGACACCAATACCTAGCACTGCAAGTGCCGCTACAACCAAACCAACGATCAAAATTGTCTTTTTCATTCATATACTCCTGTGAGTGAATTTTTTCAGGTTTTGCCTGACCTACACTCAAAGGATACAACCACCATGTAAAGGACTGATAAAGAAGAATTCAAGATTGGGAAAAGAAAAAAATAAACTTACGCCCCATGTACTTGTTGCTTTCTTAACTCGCACAATACCATTTTAGTAGTTAATGCCTATTTTACGTATGTCCCGATTAGGAGAGTGTGACGCATGGATGGTTCGTCATCGATCACGAGAATTTTTGTCATAATCTCACCTTGATAAAACGTCCCACAATTTTTTATTGCTGTGGCGCAAGCAGTTCAGGCGTAACGTTTAATGGACCGCTTAGAGCGAGCAGGAAGGACTCCAATTGCGTCAATTCACGCGCGGTCAGCCCAAGCGGTTCCAATTCTGAATGACCAAGAGGTGCGAGCGGAGGATGATTGTAATGATTAAGAACCTCGGCAAGTGTCGCATATTGACCAGCATGCATATACGGCGCAGACTCAGCCACATTTCGAAGCGTTGGTGGCTTGAATGCGGCTTCAAGCTGCTCACCTGTGGATGTGACAAAACGTAATTCAGAACAATCTTCCGGGCCTGCATCGCTCCACTGACTTAAGCAATTAAACTCGTCAGCGAGAACTTTGGTGACGCCCGATGCGCGTCCATCGTCAACAGCCAATCCGCTGGCAGCCGGAACACCTGTGTTATGGAAGTCATTATTGGTAAACAGCGGGCCATTATGACATTTGATGCATTGTGCCCGGCCAATGAAAAGTTTCAATCCTGCTACTTCTTCATCAGTAAGTGCGGCATTCATGGCATTCTTATTACTATTGAGCAAGGCTTCCGCGTACCTATCGAAGCGTGATGGTCCTGGTATGATCAGCCGTTCGTATGCCGCAATGGACTTACCCATATTCACATAAACCTGTGTCACAGCTTCGCTGTCTGCAGGTGTCATCGCATCCCATGCGGCATGTGCAGCTTCATCATTCACTGGTCCCGCCACATCGGGAAAACGTGCACGGTCTGAGAAGTCGGGCAGTGTGCCGAAGACAGCTTCATATTCGTCACGATAATATTTATCGATTAAATGAACATATTGCGTGCGGGTGCCACCATGTTCCACTGCGCTTTCCATAGGACCAAGCGCTTGTGCCCATTGACTGTCCTTGCGGCCATCCCAGAACAGCCATGGGCTGTACGCCGTGCCGATAATGGTCATTGTTCTGCGTGTGGTTGTACCGACACCCTCTGCGAGCGGTAGCCCGTCATTGAACTTTTTGTCAGGGATATGACATGTAGCACAGGCTACTTTACTGTTGGAACTAAAACGCGTATCAAAAAAGAGCGCGTGCCCCAGAGCCGCGGCTTGCGGATTATCTGCATAGGCGTTGGATGGATCTGCAGGTAATGGAGGCAGGCTCCCGATCCAAAGCGAACGGAGCGTAGCGACTTCCGCTTCATTCCATGAGACAGGCTTGCCCATTGTCCAAACGACAATGATCACAGCGATGAGGATGACTCCACCAATAACAAAATGGACACGCTTCACGGGAATGTTACTCCAAGGTAAGGTTGAATGTGATCGTGTCGTTCTGTCCGCCGGCGCTGATATTGAAACGAACTTCCCACCAACCTAACATTTGGAATTTCATACCTTCCACAAGGTAGTCTCCCTTGCCCAGGTTTTGAGTCACTTGTGGGCTGGTGGGCAGACCATGACCATGCTGAGGCATTCCGCCATTCACGGTAATTTCAGCATCTTCTACTGGCTGACCATCCGCCGTCTCAACGTGGATCGTCCATGTATGGATTTTGTTGAGAGGTGGTGTGGCTGGGTCACTTGTCCATGAAACACGAAACAAGCCATTATCTGAAAGGTGCGAAGTGCTCATATCCAGGTTCGCCGGCACGGGCTGATTCCCCATCATCAACGGATGCAGGTAACGCGGACCGATGATAGGCATTAGCGCTATAAATGCGGCAATCATCACCAGAACCGTAATGACTGTTGTAACGATTACTGTGATTGTCTGTTTCTTCATGCTGTTTTTTTCCTTTGGTATTTTTAATTATTCAACCGTTTTCACGAAATCTATCTGTAAGATGGTTTGTACCATTCGATTATTTTACTTTGAATTACGGTTTCACTTGATCCACTTCGGCTTGCAGGGTAGTTTTGAGCGTTTCAAAATCCAGCCCGTTGGCAGTGGCGAAATCTTTGACTTTCATTGCCGGGTCTGGCATAGTCGCACCGATGATCTG